>Ga0209062_1000859_pt1 | contig 69356 bp, 57 predicted proteins | sample Coa_R2_2_FD_187158 | JGI IMG/M metagenome (GOLD analysis project Ga0209062, IMG submission 187158) | Surface soil microbial communities from Centralia Pennsylvania, which are recovering from an underground coalmine fire - Coalmine... | ecosystem: Environmental > Terrestrial > Soil > Unclassified... | reverse complement strand
TGCGCTGCTGATCGAGGCCGAAGGCAGAGGAGCGGTGGGTGACGAACAGATCCAGTTCATTGAAGGAGCCGGGGTCCAGCAGCAGGTCGAGCCGTTCGCGGGCCGTCAGCTTCCCCTTCTGGTGCTGGGTATCGATGCGCTTCTGGCCGCCGCCCAGCAGTGCCTCCTGCTTGCGTCGGCGGAGTTCTTCAAGGCGTTCACGGGTATTCATAGTGACAGGCTCCTGCAACGAAAGATGCACTTGTGGTGAAAGGCATTGTACCACCTTGCCACGATATGCCTGTAGGGGTGGCTGAAGGTCGCTGATAGCGCCGCTGACCATGTCGGCGCGCCTTGTGCCAGCACAAAGACTGCTGCTGCCCACGGCAGCAGAAGGGCAAGCGGTTCTGGCAGGGCTGGCTGCCCAAGATGGGCCGACGCATCAGTTCAGGCGCGTTCGACGAGTTCCAGCAAGACGCCATGCGTGCCTTTAGGATGCAGAAAGATGGCGCGGCCCTCAGCGGCCTGGCGCGGCGTGCTATCGATGACGCGGGCGCCGCGCGCTTGCAGATACGCCAGAGCGGCGTCAATATCGGGCGTTTCCAGGCAGATATGGTGCAGCCCTTCGCCGCGCTTTTCCAAAAATTGTGCCACGCCTGTTGTTGGGTCAAGCGGTTCCACCAGTTCGATCTCGCTGCCGCCCGGCCCGCCAGACGGCAGAAAAGCGATGCGCACCCCTTCAGCGGGCAGTGTCTTGATGCCGGAGGGCTGCATGCCCAATACATCACGGTAAAACCCCAGCGCCTCATCGATATTGCGCACGACAAGAGCGACGTGATCGATGCGTGTGATCAGCTTGCCAGGCAGATTAGCAGTGCTGAAATCAGAGAGAACGCTCATAGCGTCAATGCCTCACAGGTGCTTCATCAAAATCGGCCAGAATCGCGCTCGCCTCTTCCGGGCTGAGCAGATGAAGGTCCAGACGGGGCAGCGAGAGCGGAATCGTCAGCAGAGCGCCTGTGCGCCGCTCAGCCGAGCGAATCAGCCCATCAAGCGCCAGCAAGGCGCCAATGCGCACGTCTTCAGGATAGCCCGATTCCTCGGCTTCTAGCTCAAACGTCTCCATGTTCAAAACTTCATGCGAGTAATCGGGATGAACGAGCAGGCAAAGCTCCAAATCGGCATACGTAGCGCCCTCGCCCAGCGAAGGCGGCTTGATGATGGTAGCGTAGATGGCGTACAGGTCGCGCTCCCGGTAGAGGGCGTTCAGCGTATACCAGCGATCCGGCCAGAAGTGTTGCAGGCTGTGGTAACGCATGGCCCTATCGCCGACAGACCAGTGCATCACCGTGCCTGCGGGCGTCCAGATGCTGGTGCGCGTGGCGCTGGAAGGCAAGAGATAGCCCTCCCACGTTCCTACCAACCGCTGATCATATTTTTCCTGACGCATCAAGACGCGCGGTAACATCGCTCTCTCCCGTGCAATGGGCGATCAATCACCCTGGCATGCCTCAATCTGTCAGCAGGAGGCGGAGCCGGATGGCTCTCTAGCAGCCTGCACTTTAAGAACAATACGCAAAAAGTGAGCGAATAGTCAAGACTGCACTCGTCCAGATGCCAATGCGACCAGATACCAGAGGCCGGATGTACCCAGGACAGCCGCCGGAAGCCAGAATGAAAAGATCGCTTTTGCGGCTGATCCTGATGTATCGGCCATCAGCAAAAGCAGGCAGGCACGGCAACGACGAGACCGGGCGAAAGCGCCCCAAGATGCGCCCAGGCCGAAACAGCGCGCATAGACCAGGTAATTGCTAGCAATCCCAGGGCCAGGGTTGGCGGATGGGCTGCTTCGATAGAGCGCCCGCTGATGATGCCAATATCGAAAAGCTGATTGACCACTCCCAGTGGCAAGACCAAGGCAGTGGGAATGAAATGGAGCAACCCCTCAGCGTGGCAGGCAATCCCAGATGTTGGCGCTGTCCCATTCAGGGCCGGGGCCGGGCGGCAGAACATCTGGCTGCACAGATGTGGCGTCCAGCCGCTTCAGGCGCTCGACAATCTGCGCGCGCGCCAGGTCAGGGGTGTTGTTCGTGCGGCTGAGATGGGCCAGCCAGACCCAGCGCGGCGTGTCGTCGACAATGGCTTCGAGCGCGTTGGCGGCCTGCTCGTTGGAGAGATGGCCGGTTGGGCTGAGGATGCGCTGTTTCAAATGCCAGGGATAGGGACCATTGATCAGCCGTTCGCGGTCGTGGTTCGCCTCCAGCACCAGCAGATGGGCAGCGTGCAGGGCTTCGAGCAAGGGCGGCTCGACGTTGCCAGTATCTAACGCCACGCAGACGCGCCAGCTTTGCGAACGAATCAGATAGCCGCACGGCGCTGCTGCGTCATGGGATACCGGAAACGAGGAGATGTCCAGCGTGCCAATGCGGATGCTGCTTCCTATAGCCAGGGACTCGGAGGGGCAGCGCGCGCCGCCCTCTTCCTCTGTAGGGAGAATCTGGCGCAGGGTCTCTGGCGCGCTGATGATCGGCGTGTCCCACTCGCAGGCCAGCACAGCCGCGCCCTGAGCATGGTCGCTGTGTTCGTGCGTGAGCAAGATGGCCGTGAGTTGGCCGCGCGTTATACCTGCCGCGCGCAAACGCGCAAATAACATGCGCGGCGGTAATCCCGCATCCACCAGCAGTCGCGTGCTGCCGGATTCCACCAGCAGCGCGTTGCCGCTGCTGCCGCTGCCCAACGAGCGAACTTTCATCTGTTTGCTCTCGTTCTGCTCCAGACCCTGAGCGCTTTTTTTTGCTTATCCTCCGCACACAAGCCAAAAGGAGAGAGTATTTACTACCCTGCCGATGAAATTATACCCCGGTTTTCTTTCAGGACAAAGCGCTGCCCCTGCGCATCGAGCAGGGCATATGCGCCTTGCTCGCCCATACTATATCGATCTCCAGCTATAAACGTGGTTCGCTGGGCAGTATTGATCTGCTGAACCAATTCGTTCAAAGGAAACGAAGAGTTCATAAGGATTGCTTGAGGACAAGGTGCAGTTTTTGCATAAAATCGGTGAAATTCTGGTAGAGTTCGGCTTGCATCCCGACCTCTCTGGCCGTAGCGATATTCACCGGGCTATCATCCCAGAAGAGAACATCTTTGGCTTGAATGTCGGCAAGTTGCTGCAAGACGGCTTCAAAAAAAGCTGGATGGTGTTTCATATATCCAATATGGGCTGACGAGAAGATGCCGTCACTCTTGTCAGCAAAGCCCATCTCGTTCAGGATATAGGCGGTGCGGTATTTCTCTTGATTGGTCGCAAGATAGCAGGGAATCCCTTGCCGTCTCAGCCGTTGTATGACCTCGATCAATGGCTCATTGACCTGATGTTCGTAGTCAAACCAGCGGCCTATAAACTCTTCCAGAGACCAGCGCCATCCCCATTGTGGCAAATAGCCGGCAATAGCCTGCTTCAGATCGGCGCGTCCTACCAGGCACTCTAGAAAAGGGCCAGCAAAGAAGGCTGCCGTCATTTCTTTGGTAATGCCATGCTCGCGGGCCAGGTACGCGCTAAATGGCTCACCAGTGGCAAGTACGCCATCAACATCAAACAGGATGGTTTTGATCAAAGAACCTTACTAGCTCCTCTTAAGTGGATGCTTTCGCTGGCCTCTCACCCGCATTGAGCAGCGCCTGCGCGTTTTCACCCAGCACCAGCGTCAATTCTTCCTCCGTCAAACCAGAAGCGCGGGTATAGGCCAGCATGCGCTCCTGTGAGATGAGCGGATAATCGCTGGCGAACAGCAGCTTGCGCGCTCCCACGATGCGGGCCGCGATGGGGAAAATCTCTGCGCGATAGAGGAACGGCGAAGCCGCGCTGTCATACCAGAGATTGGCGGCGGTCTGCTGCACTTCGGGCATCAGTTCATAAAACGGGAAACCGCCGCCCCAATGCGCCGCGACGACGCGCACATCGGGGAAAGCGCGCAAAAAGACTTCAAGATCGCCGGGAGCAACATTGCCCTTGCCATGATAGAGATGGCCGACCGGCTCGCTGGCGTGCGTCAAGATGAAGAGGCCATAGGCGCGGGCGACTTCCATCAGCGGCGTCAGCAGTGCCAGGTCGCTAAGGCGATAGCCCTGGCCGTGCGGCATCAGTTCGCCGCAGCCAGCTATTCCGGCGCTGGCGCAGCGCTCCAGTTCGGCGACGGCGCGTTTGCCAGCCGTTGGCTGGATGGCAGCCAGGCCAATAATCCGTCCGGGATAGCGGCGCATGGCGTCAAGCAGATAGTCATTGCAGGCTTCGATCAGGCCGGGATCGCTCCAACCGAAAGGGCAGGCAATGGAGGCGTCAATTCCGGCGGCATCCATCGATGCAACCAGTTCTTCGGCAGTCGCCATCCGCGCTTTGGGATTGCTGTAAAGCTCAGCAAACCACGCATCGCGGGCGCAGTAGTCGGCGCGGCGGGCGCGAATCTCCGGCGGGAACAGATGGGTATGGGCATCGATAATCACAGGGCATCCTCGGCGCTTTCCTCACCCTGCGCGGGCCAGCAGAGGGAAGCTGTTCCTCCTCTGCCGCCAGTATAGCACTTGCTGAAGCGTTCATGCAACGCGGCGCTTGCCCTCTGTCCAGGGCTATGTACAAGCGGCTGGCTGCCTGCGCAGGCTGGGACGCATGGGTGCCCAAAATTGGTGACTATTGACCCAAGAATGTTTATAATACTGGAGAGGGCCTGGAATGTCTACGGGGGAAAAGGGGGAAGGCCGCTCAGGTGATCTGGCATAAAAGATGCTTGATACAAATTCCCAATTTTGTCCTCCTTGCTTTGACGGATGCTGGAGGGGTAGGTTGTCTTCAGAAGGCATGCCAGGCTTGCTGGCGCATCTTCCTTTTTTGCAGGGGTGGGGATGGCAGATATGAGCGCTGCGACGCAAAAAGATGTCCGTGTGGTTGTGCTGACCCAGGAGCATCGTGGGCACGGGGTTGGCACAGCGCTCTTTTATCTTGGTCAGGCGCTGGTGCGTCAGGGTGTGCGGGTGCTGATTGCGGACCTTTCGCTGCGGCGCTCCCTGTTGGGCGCGCTGTTTGAACGCTCGCCAACGAAAAATATGGGTTTATGGACACCGGGCGCGCTGGCCCCTAACCAGGTGGCCGGTGTTTTGGAACGCGCCCGCCAGCAAGTTGCCGGGCGCGTGGATTGCATTCTGGTAGATATTGACGCGCTCCTCCTGGAACACGCGGGCGGGATGCGAGTCGGCGTGGATTATCTGGTGCTGGCGATTGATAATACAACTGAATCTCGCCTGAGCGCTGCCCGCTTGGCGGAGCGCCTGGGCGCGTTGGAGCCTGGCGGGCGCGCCGGGGTGCTGTTTGCGCGTGTGCCTCCTGGGGAGGAGCAGCATCTGGAGTCGCAGTTGGAGGGCGGTCTGGCCGTTCTGGGGAGCCTTCCGGCGGATTATCTGCTGGCGACGGCGGAAGATTATACGCTGCGTGGTGGACCAATCCCCGCTCCCCACGAAGCCTATCTCTCTGCCATTACCCGTCTGGCGAATACTCTGATCCGGCTGGTTGGTCTGCGGCGCGGCTCCAGACAATCCACATAAGCAAAACGCCGGAAGCGGGTGCTTCCGGCGTTCAGGTCGTTCCCTATACTTCCATGACCACTGGCACGATCATTGGGCGACGCCTGGTGCGCTCATAGAGGAAATCGCCCAGGGTATCCTTGATCTTGGCCTTTACATACGACCAGTCGGCGGTATGGCCGTTGCGCGAGTGCATGCCAAAGGATTCAAGCACATGCGCGCGCGCCAGCCCGATCAATTCGTCGGCGTTGCGCATGTAAATGAAGCCGCGCGAAATGATGTCGGGACCGGCAATCGGCTGGCCGGTCTCTTTGTCCACCGTTAAGATCGCCATCAAGATGCCATCCTGAGCCAGCACCTGGCGGTCGCGCATCACCACGCTGCCAATATCGCCCACCCCCAGGCCATCCACAAAGATGTTGCCAGAGGGGTGGTGATCGACTTTGTGAATCTTTTCAGGCGTGACCTGGATGATGTCCCCATCTTCGGCAACCAGGATATGATCCTCTGGGATGCCCATCATTTTGCCGAGCTTGGCATGCGCCACCATCTGGCGCATCTCGCCATGTACCGGCACCAGGAATTTTGGGTGCAGCAGATTGAGCATCAGCTTTAGCTCTTCCTGGCTGCCATGCCCTGAGACATGGACCTGTGCCAGTCCTGGGTGGACGACTTCGGCTCCCAGGCGCAGCAGGTTGTTGATCGTGCGGCTCACCAGTTTTTCATTCCCAGGTACCGGCGTCGCCGAGAGGATGACGGTATCGCCGGGCTGGATGCGCACAATCTTGTGATCGCCGTTCGCCATGCGGGTCAGCGCCGAAGTTGGCTCACCCTGGCTGCCGGTGCAGACCATGACGATCTTTTCAGGATCGTGGAAGAACATATCCTCCGCGCGCACCAGCGTGCCTTCGGGAATGGTGAGATACCCCAGTTCCCGCGCCATCTGGCAGTTGCTAATCATCGTGCGCCCCACCAGGGCAACGCGGCGGTCATAGCGGACGGCGGTATCCACGACCTGCTGCACGCGCGAGATCAGCGAAGCAAACGTGGTGACGATGATGCGCCCCGGCGCATTGGCAAAGAGCTTGTCCAGGGCATCGTTAATCACCCGTTCAGAGGGCGTATAGCCGGGAAATTCGGCGCGGGTGCTGTCGCCCATCAGCACCAGCACTCCCTCCTGACCGATGCTTGCCAGCGTGCCAAAATCGGCTGGTTGCCCGTCAACCGGGGTATGGTCGAATTTGTAATCGCCCGTATGCACCAGCGTGCCCAGCGGCGTGCGAATGATAACGCCCACAGCGTCGGGGATGCTGTGGTTGACACGGAAAAAATCAATGCCAAACTCCCCCAGGTCCAGATGGTCCTGGGCAGTGATAGTGTTCAACGTGACCTGATTCTGGAGATGGTGTTCGCGGAGCTTCACTTCAATCAGGCCGCGTGTGAGTCTGGTAGCGTAGATGGGTGGAAAGCCGAGCATCGGCAGGACATAGGGAATGCCCCCAATGTGATCTTCGTGTCCATGTGTGATGATCAGGCCACGAATGCGACTCAGTTTGTCGTGCAGGTAGCTGGTGTCAGGGATGAGCAGATCAACGCCGAACATTTCGGCGTCGGGAAACATCAACCCCGCATCGATAATGACAATATCTTCGCCATATTCGATGACCATCATATTTTTGCCGACTTCACCCAGACCACCCAATGGAACTAGCCGTAACGCTGGTGTCGTATCCTTGTGTTTCTTCCCCGAACCTCTTCCATTGACAACATCAGAACCCAAGCGCAAAAAACCTCCTGGCCGTCGAGCATGGTATCGCTCCACGGCTGCTTACTTTTCCGGCATTGACGGAAACAAACCGCCAATGAACCGGGTAGACATAACGGTCTTGTTTGATGGTGTGCTGTATTACAGCAATCCTCTCAACACGTCCTTAAACTTTTTTCACTCACTATTTCACTCGCGCCCTACCGCCGGGCGCGAGTAAAAGCCTTTTCCGCTTGCCTGGCAAACAGGCTTATGTTTTTATGTCCTCCTGCGCGCTGCCTTTTTCTCATCTCGTGCTGTTTCAGGCTGCGATCAGCAGGGGTGCATGCTGTTGGTTCGCGTGCGGCGCAGCGTTGGCCGGTATGAACAAAAAGAAGAGGCAATTGCAATCTATCATCCAGTCTGTGCTGGCGGCCAACGCGCAGACTCATCAAACACGCGCTCTTTACCTATTGTAGCACACAAGAGGCTCAAGAGCAAGGCTGAGCCTCTTGTGTACCCCGAAGTCTGGCGAATACATGCGCGGCGAGAAGATCACCCGAAACATGGGAATCGTCTCAGAACAGCGAAAGCTGCTGGGGCTGATCGTCTTTCGGCTTTTCCTGTTCTGGCAGTTTTTCTGCCTCGGCCAGCGCCAGCTTGATCTTCTTAAAATCCTCCACAATGGTGGAGCGCAGTTCGGCTTTGTGCAAGCCCGCTGCTGGATGATACATGGGCACGCAGATACGCCCGTTGACCTTACGGGCGCGGCCATGAATGCTGCTGATGCTGGCGCCGGGGAAGAACTTTTGCATCGAAAAGCGGCCCAATGTGACGATCACTTTAGGGTTAATGGCTTCAATCTGGCGATCCAGATACGGCGCGCAGGCGGAAATTTCTTCGGGAAGTGGATCGCGGTTGTCCGGCGGACGACACTTGACCACGTTGGTAATAAAGACATCGGCACGCTTGATGCCAATGCTGGCGAGCAGCTCATCCAGGAATTGACCAGCGGCGCCAACAAAGGGCCGCCCCTGCTTGTCTTCGTGATAGCCAGGGCCTTCGCCAATGAACATAATGGTCGCGCCAGGGTTGCCCTCGCCGGGGACTGCTTTGGTGCGCGTTTTGCAGAGGTTACATTTGGTGCAGACATTGACTTCTGCGGCAACTTGCTCCAATTCCTCTCTGGACATAGGCTCTCTCTCCGTTACCTGGAAAATGAAGTATTTTTGGTTCTTCTGCACACCAACATGAAGGAACAGGCTCTACTCGCTCTCAGCGTTCTGCCGGGCACGCTGGAGATAGCGTTTGCGGGACATACCTGGCCCATTCCCACTGAACCCCTTGTGCAGAAAGTGGATCGGCCTCCCCTGCGCATCCAGGCGGTAGGTGCCGGTCTGCCGCGAGTAATAGGTAAGAGTGCTGACCAGCACCACGCTTGTGACTGCGGAGCAGCACACGGCAAGCACGACCGGGATATGGGCAAGCACCAGGATAGCCACCATGATGGGGAACAAGAGAAGCAGGATGGCTGTCACAATCAGAACGGGTCGTGGGGTGCCATAGCCTCTGCCTTCTCCATCAGGGGTGAACCAGTAGCGACGGATGACAATGCGCTCCTTCTGTTGCTCGCTTGCCTCCTGCACTGGCTTTTGGTTCTCCTCGCTGTTCGACATAGCCAGGAACTCCTTCCAGGTGTTTAATGCGTACTTGCGTCAAGCAGATTACATTCTTGATGGCAGCCCGTCCACGCAGGAATTGCTCTTTGGCAGAATGCTATCACAGACGAGGGCCTGAGACAACGCCTTGAAAAGCTATTCTGCCTCTGGCCCCTGAGACCGGAAGCATTCGGCGATTGTAATCGCCGCTAAGGGCCTGCGGCCACCAGGTCGGCTCGTGCCGACTTCCCAACCCGCTGTACGGGTTTCCTGGCCGCAGGCCCTTAGCAGCCAATGTATCGGCTGAAATGTATTACCAGCTTCGCCGATCTTGCGAGCGCCCAAAGCCTGGACGCTGGCTGCTGTTGCCGCCGCGCTGGCCGCCCTGGCCGCCGCCTGAACTCATTGGGCGGCGCTGGCCCCCACCGCTGGAGCGTTGGCCGCCGTAGCCAGGCGCCGGAGCGCCAAAGCCGCTGCGGCTGCCGCCTCGGTCGCCCCCACCCCGTCCAAAGCCGCCTCGATCTCGGTCACGGTCGCCCCCGCCGCCGTAGCCGCCTCGGTCGCTGCCGCCGCGTCCACCGTAGCCGCCTCGGTCGCTGCTGCCGCGTCCGCCAAAGCCGCCGCGCCCGCCTGCGGGGGCGCGTTCGCCCTCCAACTCGCCGGGTGCGGGCATCTCACCGCTCAGCGCCGCGCGCCGCGAGAGATTGATGCGCCCTTGCTGATCGACTTCCACTACCATAACGGTAATCTCATCGCCAACCGAGACCACATCCTCCGGGCGGGCAACATGGTAATCGGCAAGCTGGCTGGTGCGTACCAGCCCCTCCTTGCCGGGCAGGATTTCGACAAAGGCCCCAAAATCCACCAGACGCCGCACCACACCGTTATAGATTCTGCCTGCCTCGATCTCTTCGGTAAGCGAGCGCACAGTATCCAGCGCCCGCTGCATATCATCCTCGGAGACACAGGAGATATGGACGGTGCCGTCCTCTTCAATATCAATCTTGGAGTTGGTCTCCTCCTGAATCTTGCGGATCATCTTGCCACCTGGGCCGATCAGCGCGCCAATCTTCTCAGGATTGATCTTCAGCGTCTGGATGCGTGGAGCGTAAGGCGACAGTTCCAGACGCGGCTCCTGGATGGTATCGAGCAGCTTCTCCATGATAAACATGCGGCCCTCGCGCGCCTGGCTCAAGGCTTTTTCCATGATCTGCGGCGTGATGCCCCGCACCTTGATGTCCATCTGGAGGGCGGTGATGCCATCAGCGGTCCCGGCGACCTTAAAGTCCATATCTCCCAGCGCGTCTTCCATCCCCTGAATATCAGTCAGGATTGCGTAGCGGTCCGCATGCTCGCCGTCGTCGGTAATCAGGCCCATCGCCACTCCGGCAACCGGTGCTTTGATCGGCACACCCGCGTCCATCAGTGCCAGCGTCGTCCCGCAGACCGAACCCATCGAAGTTGAGCCATTGGATGAGAGAACCTCGGAGACGACACGAATCGTGTAGGGAAACTCTTCCTGGCTGGGAATCACGGCGGCAACCGCGCGCTCCGCCAGGGCGCCGTGCCCAATCTCCCGGCGCCCAGGACCGCGCAGGGGCTTGGTTTCGCCGGTCGAATAGGGTGGAAAGTTGTAATGGTGCATAAAGCGCTTGCTCTCTTCCGAGCCAAGACCATCCAGCATCTGTTCCTCGCCGGGCGAGCCAAGCGTCACAATGCTCAGCACCTGTGTCTGGCCCCGCGTGAAGAGGCCGGAGCCATGCGTCCTGGGAAGCAGACCCACCTCGCAGGTGATGGGGCGAATATCGGTGAGGCCGCGCCCATCGGGGCGCAGTCCCTTTTCCAGAATGTTGCTGCGCACGTACTGCTTGAGTTCTTTTTCATAGAAAGCAGCTATCTCTTTGCCGCGCTCTGGATATTCAGCGCCCAGCGTAGCAAGCAGCTCAGTTTCTACCGCCGCCAGTGCCTCTTCGCGTGCCTGCTTATCCGACTGATTGACGGCGCGCTCGAAGCGCGGGCGCACAAAGGCAGCCACCTTCTCTTGAAGCGCCTTATCGGGCTGTGGCACCTCGAAGGAATGCTTGGGCTTCCCCACTGCCTGGACCAGTTTCTCCTGCATCTTGATGATGTCTTGCAGCGCCTCATGTCCTACGCGCACAGCTTTGAGCATCAGCGCTTCGGGCAGTTCTTTCGCGCCAGCTTCCACCATCACGACAGCATCCGAGGTCCCGGCCAGCGCCAGGTCCAGGCGGCTATCCAGCATCTGGGATTGCAGCGGGTTGATGACCAGCTCATCGTTGATATAGCCAACGCGCACCGCGCCAACCGGCCCGGCGAAGGGAATATCAGAGATGCTCAGCGCGGCAGATGCCCCCACAATCCCCAGGATGTCCGGGTCATTTTCCTGATCGGCGGAAAGCACGGTAATCACAACCTGAACATCGTTGCGATAATTTTTCGGGAAGAGCGGGCGAAGTGGACGATCAGCCAGGCGGGACGCCAGGATGCTGTGTTCAGTCGGTCGACCTTCGCGCTTGATAAAGCCGCCGGGGATTTTGCCAACGGCATAGAGCCGCTCCTCCACATCAACCGTCAGCGGGAAGAAATCGATGCCCTCGCGTGGGGCTGAACTGGCCGTAGCCGTTGCCAGAATAACTGTATCGCCGTAACGCGCCAGGACGGCGCCGTTGGTCTGATGAGCGACACGGCCCGTCTCAATACTCATCACACGACCGCCTATCACGGTCTCAAAACGGTGAACCATAGAACCTCCGGGCAGATGTGCCCTTTCTCTCTCTCATCTCGTGCGGTGCTGCTCATGACACCTGCCAATATCTGACGTTGCTCTTCCCCCAGCCTGCTCTTCAAGTGGCAATAGCGGTTGGTGGCACGCTGCCTGCTCAGGGGATGTGCTGCCCTGCCGGTTAGAAGGGGGATGCGCAGTGACGCCTTGCCGCTGGAATAAACAGAAGGCTTCCCCAAAGCGGGGGTGCGCATCAGATTCGTCTGCTCTGCTCTCACGTAGAAGTGATACTTTCTGGGGGTAACGTCAATACGCTCTGTACTTTACCTGTTCTGCTTATGCTGCCGCGCCCGCAGGCGCCTGCTCGGAAGCGCGCTGTTCTGTTGTTCCGCGCCTGTCCTGTCCTGCCCCGCCTTTTGCGCTGGGCCGGGCACCATCAGAGGGTTCCTTACTGCTGGTTGGCGCGTCATCTGCGCCGGAACACCTCTCATTTCGCTTCTTTACTCTCGCTGGGAGAAGCCTCTCTCCCATCCTCTCGGTATCTCTGCCGCATCTCTACTGCCGACCACTTGCTATAGGGCATATTCATTAAGTATGTCTGCGAAGTATGTCTGCGCATCGTTATCGACTGGTCGGCTCTGGTGGTGTCCTGATCGTCGTGAAAGCCTGGCTTCCCATCTGTGTGGTGGCTGGAAAGCGCCGCTCGCCAAAGCGCGGGGAGCGCGCCTGGAAAAAAGCCCCCGGCGCCTCCAGGAAGCATTATCGCCGTAAGCCAAGGCTGGTAATCAGCGCACGATAGCGCTCCGGGTCTTTGCGATTAAGATAGGTCAGTAAGCGCCGCCGCTGGCCCACCAGCATCAACAGGCCACGCCGGGAATGAACATCGTGCGGGTGAACCTTAAGATGCTCCGTCAGGTCACGGATGCGCCGGGTCAGCAAGGCGACCTGGACTTCAGGCGAGCCGGTATCACCTTCGTGGATTTGGTATGCGGCGATAATTTCGCTCTTCTCTTCAACTGGCAATGCCATGTGTGGACGTTTCCCTCTTTCTTGACAGTCTTGGCTGCTGTATTCGCAAGTCAGTAATAGCTGTACACGGGCCAGTATAGCATATGGAGCGCGGCTCTGACAAGCGCGCCCGATAGATGAGAGATGGCACAGTCATTGCAACGAAACCTGGGCGTCCCTGGTCAAAGTCAGGGCAGATGTGGGGCAATGGCGCGCCGCGCCATTCTCTGAGGTATCCCTCTGTATGGTGGAGGGTGCAGCGCCGATGGGGACATCGGCAGGGCTGTCGGACGCATGCTGTTGAGTCAGGAAGGAGTTCGCCCATTTATGGCAACAACTGAGGACACCCGTAAAAAACTCATCGGGTATGTTGAGGACATCTATGCACTTGAATCTCATCTGGTTCAGGTGCTGCAAGATCATCTGAAGGATGCGCAGAATGTGCCAATGTTTCAGCAGAAAATTGAGCAGCATCTGCGCGAGACCGAGCTGCACCGCGACCGGATGGAGCAGCGGCTCAATGCGCTGGGCGGCAGCAAGCCTGGCTTGAAGACCACCATGACCAATATTCTAGGCCAGATGCTTGGTGGGCTGGCGGGCACGCGCGCGGATACGCTGGTGAAGAATGCGCGCGATGACTACGCCAGCGAACACCTGGAAATCGCTTCCTATGTAGAACTCATCACACTGGCTCAGTCGGTGGGTGATGTGGATACAGTGCGGGCGGCGCAGCTCAATCTGCGGGATGAGGTAGCTTTTCAGCAGTGGTTGATTCAGCACCTGCCAGAAGCGATGGTGCAGAGCTTGCAGCGTGATGGGGTGCAGGTGCCCGCGTCGGCTGTCCAGAACGTGCAGAACATCTTTGCCGATGCCGGTATCGGGACGTTTGGCGCTCAGCAGCCTCCCTTCCAGCAGCCCTTCCAGCAGCCACCAGCCCAGCAGCCACCTCCAGTCGTTTCATAGCCTTCAGGGGGCATTCGCCCAGGAAATTGACCCCTGACAGCCAATCTCCTGGGCGAACAGGGGCTGTTTACGCTGGTGGCGGGCGATAGCGTTCTTGCTTACTGGCCTGGGCAAGCACAGTGGCAATATCTCCCGACGGTTCGGTATGGCCGCGAGACCACGAGTTGATCTCAGCGCCCAACAGCAGGATAACGGCAAAATAATAGAAGAACAGCAGCACAATCACGATCAGGCCGGCAATGCCAACGTATGTGTTAGAACTGGAGAAAAAGCGGGCATAGAGCGGAAAGAGCAGTTCATAGGTTGAGAGCAGGATGGCGGCAATGAGCGCGCCAATCCAGACCTCGCCAGGCAGAACGCGCTGATTGGGCACAATAGTATAAATGAGTTCAATCAGGAGAAAGGCGATAATCGTTCCAAGCACCCACCCCACCACCCCGCGTATCAGACCCGATGAAATTTGCGACTCACCCAGGGAAGAAAGCAAGCGCTCTGGGGCAAGCGTTGCCAGCACCGAGAGAGGGGCAAGCACAGCAAAAAGAACAGTCATGCCCACCGCGATCCCGTTCTGGCGTAGGAAGCTGCGCGAGCGCAGCCGGAAGATGATCCCCAGGCAGTTTTCCAACTTGACAAACAGGCGTGATCCGAACCACAGGCTTGTAATCACGCCCACCACGCCCAACGCCAGCGTTTCATGGCTCAGCTTGCTGCACAGCACATTGAGCGACGTGCCTCCGGCGCGCGCGCGCGCCGCACCAGTTATCGCGCCTGGCAAAAATGAGGCAAGGTTGCTAACCAACTGGCCCTCAAAGTTTCTGGCCGAACACGCGCTTGCCGAATGCTGAAAGATCAGCCCCAGCAGACTCATGGAAAGAATCAACAGGGGGAAGACGGAGAGCAGGAGGTTGTAGGAGAGCATTCCGGCCAGATTGAACATCCAATCGCGGTTGATCTTGATCCAGAAACGGCTGAGCAAACGCCAGGTGCGATGCCACGCGCTGCCGTTGCCTGGCTCTATCAATGTGCCCGGTATATTGACTGGCGCATACAAAAGGTGATTGGGGGTGGGGATCGAGGCGTGCTGATAGCTTCCAGGGTCCGATGGCTCATGGTATCCCCTATCTTGCTCAGGGCCGCTCTCCGGGCGTATAATTTCGGCCACGTTCATCTTCTCCTGTGCGTGTATAACCACTGGCGGGCTAGAGTGCCAGTTTGTTTCCTTGACTATAACACGGCGTACCACTTCTGCGTGGTTCAGAAAGAATAGGGAGGTGCGCCTCCGTGCAGGCGCACCAGCGGACGGCTTGATTGAACCAATCCTCTCGTTGAGGAATACGTTCTTTCTGCCCCTCTTGTTACCAGGGCAGCGATGAAAATTACCGCTATTGAAGTTCAGCAGCGACACCCAAATCGCCGCTCGATCTTTGTTGATGGAGCGTTTGCGCTGGCGCTGGATGAGGCGCTGGCGCTGGAGCATGGGTTGTATGTGGGGCGCGAAGTGAGCCAGGCAGAACTGGATCAGTGGTGTGCCGCCGATCTCTTTCAGCAGACGCTGAACCACGCCCTGAACTTTCTGACCTTCCGGCCACGCAGCCGCGCAGAGGTGCGCCGCAATCTGCAAGGGCGGCGTGTGTCTCCAGAATTGATCGAGCAGGTGCTGGCGCGGCTGGAAGAACTAGGCGTACTCAGCGATCAGCAGTTTGCGGCATTCTGGGTAGAAAACCGCGAGCAGTTCAATCCGCGCAGCGCCCGCGCGCTGGGCGCGGAACTGCGCCAGCGTGGGGTAGACCGCGAGACGATTGAGGCGGCGGTAGCACCGGAGCGCGACGAGGAACGGGCACTGGCCGCCGCGCAGAAAAAACTGCGCGGCCTGGCGCATGCCGACTATCCAACGTTCCGCAAGCAGTTGGGGGGCTTTTTGCTGCGGCGCGGCTTCAGCTACGGCGTCTCTGCTGCTGTGGTCCGCCAGCTTTGGCAGGAAACGCATCAGGAGCGCCCGGATGAAGATGAGGCTGAGGCGTTTGATGACGGCTCAGAGAGCTAGGATGTCCACCACCTTGCCGTCTGTCATCGCCTGCAAGTCCTCTGGTGTCAGGCGAAAGACGGCGTGTGGGGTGCCTGCCGCTGCCCAGAGGTAATCATGGCGCAAAAGTGTTTCATCGATGAATGTCACCAGCGGCTCCGCATGCCCAACGGGCGGCACGCCGCCAACTGCGAAGCCGGTACGCTGGCGCACAAAATCGGCATCGGCTTTCTCGATTGGCTCCCCGGCAAGTTCGCTTAACCGCCGCTCGTCTACTCGATAAGGACCGCTCGCCAGCACCAGATAGGGCTTCTGGCTCTGGCGGCCTCGGAAGATGAGCGATTTGACAATCTGCTCAACCTGGCAGCCCACCGCCTGGGCTGCCTCCCTGGCAGTTCGCGTCGAATCGGATAACTCGACGACCTCACAGCCAAATCCCCGCTGCTGCAAGATCGCCTGCACTTTGCGCGCGCTGGCGCTCAACTCCTGTGGCATACTGCGCTCCTTATCACATCTTGTTCATATGAATGTCTTCTGTGATGGACTGCCTGCGGCAGCGTAAGCCAGAAGGCACTTCCCCACTCCAGGCATGCTTTCAACCGCCCATGCCGCCGTGCCGTTCGATAATCGTCTTGCAAACTGAAACGCCGGTGGGTAGTCTTTCAGAGCGGTCTTCGGGTCGGATGCTCAGGTGATAGTATGCCCTCGTGCTGTTTCCTGGTACCCGTCACGCATCCCAATCAGGCGCTGCCAGGCATGTTCCACCAGTATCAGGAGGGTATTCACATCAAAGGGTTTATTGATGGTCGTTATGCCCAATGCCTTCAGCAGCTTCGCCAGTTCGGCATCAGGCGGAGCGGTGCGCGCACTCATGAACAGAATCGCTGTGCGTTGTTGGATGGCGGGTTCTGCGGCCAGCGCCCGCAGCACCCCCACACCATCAAGGCCGGGCATCAAGCGATCAAGCAGCAAGACGCGGGGCGTCTCCTCGGTGCGCAGCAGCCCCAGCGCGGCCTCTCCATCAACAGCCTCTTCCACGAAAGCCTCGGCATCCTCAAAGAGAAAGCGCAGACTCTCCCGAATGGCAAGATCATCCTCAACGATACAGACCCGAATGGTCACATTTCACCTTCTCTTGCCAGAAGTACGGCAGGTTGCAGGTCTACGGAAAAATGGTTCATCGCCCGCCTGCTCAGGCGTATTTGCATATAGTATATCTGATGCAGTGTATAAGCGCTAGAGATGCAGGCTGCTGTGCTGGCCTGGACCCAAAGACCGTTCATTGACCAGAGTAAGCAGCAGGGCAAACATTTTTGGCGGCTCGGATGTCCACCCGGCTCACCTGCCTTCACAAGTTTTGAGGCTTTCCGCTCCCGGCCATCGTAGAGAGAATGAAAGCATAGACCTTCTACTGAAACAGGGTTTGCCTTCTTGACACGGTAGAATGGGTGTTCTATAATCAAAGAGCATCGGAGTGGGTGTTCCCCATTGGCGGAACCCGCTCCATCTCCATCTTCAGCGCGTCTCACTGCGCGCTTCTGTGTGAATGCAGGCGCCAGCCATCCGAGTGGCTGGCGCCTGCTTTTTGTCTCTGTGCATGAATTCTGCAAAAGAAGAGAAGTGAGGGCGAGTCTACTCAATAGGTGTCTCTAGCTCTGAAAGAAGAATGCTCATGTGCCCATTGCACGATCTCTTCGCCGCTTCTCATGCTCATGCCCGGCCCGGCGCAGCATCGGAGTCCGCCATGCCGGAAAGCCAGAATACCGCGCCTGAACAGCCTGTGCCACCGATTGGCACCGCGCAGCCAGCTTCTCTGGTGGCTGGCGCTGTCGAGGGCAAACGCGGCGCTGCCTGGCGGCTGTTCCATTGGATTGAACAAGATCGCCCGGAGGCCATTGAGGCCGTCAAAAATTGCCGTGATCGACGTTTGTGGGAACTGCTGCTGGAATGGTTGGCATTGGGCACCTGGGCTGGCAGGCCCTTCCATGTGCCCCCGCCAATGCGCCAGCCGCACTTTTCTGCCCAGATTCGCGCGCTCTTTTTGCTTGACGCCTCTATGCGCTGGTTGATCGATCAGGTCTTATCAGCCGGGCTGCATGACCCTCGCCCGCAGGTCCGCGAAAACGCCGCCTATCTCTTTGGGGTGCTGGGCGAACCGGCAGCGATCTCGGATCTGATCGAGACCCTGCATGATCCGGTGTCTGAGGTGCGGGTGCAGGCAGCCGGTGCGCTGGGACGTATGCGCGCAACCCAGGCCGCGCCTGCCCTGGTAGACGCCCTCGGCTTTCATGATGAAGCGCTGGCAAGTCAGATCAGGCAGGCTCTGCTGCAATGTGGCGCCTCCGCCGCTCTTCCTCCTCTGGTCAAGGCCGCACATCTGCCAGATGATTGGGTGCGCTGGTATGCCCTGCGCATTCTTAGTGAACTCCACGACGCGCGGGGAGTGCCGCCGCTGATCGAGGCATTAACTGATACCAGTGAGGCCGTTGCCTGGATGGCCGCTCGAGGGCTGGTTGCGATGGGCGCGCCGATGATTGAGGATGTGCTGCGCTTGCTGCTGCGGGCGCCCGACACGCCCTTGCTGATGGAGACCGCCGCCTATGTCTTGCGCGCCCGGCACGATGAACCGCTTCGCTCCATCCTGGCGCCGGTCATTCGCAGCATGCACCGCGTCGACTATCGGGTCGCCATGCCCCTGGCGGTTGAGCATGCCCTGGAGCAGATCGGACAGAACCCGGTTGCGACGCCATGAAACAACAACAAAAGGTCGGAACATCCGCTCGCTGTTCCGACCTGAAACACTTGCGTGGGGCTGTGCCTTAAGAGCGCCTCACAAAACCCACCATCGGTTTGCCCGCCGTGAGCCGGTTGGAAAACCGGCGGTACGCCCCACCCCCGCTCCAAGGCGGTTTTGTTAGGGATTCTAAGTGGGCTGAACGCCAACGGGCAGGCTGGCGATGGCATAGGATTCGGTCAGGCGACTGAGTAAGCGCACGGCACGCGCGTGCAGTGGGTGTCGACTAAAGCGCTGGAGAGCGCGTTCGTTTTCCACATAAACGACGAGCAGGGCGTGTCGATACGATGGGGCATTATTGACGCCGGAGCGTGTCTGGATCACACCTGGAATGCCTGCCAGCAGTTCCTTGACATCAGTAAGTGTGCGGTCAATCACCTCACGATTGGTATCGCTGCGCAGACGCAAAATGAGTTCGTGCCTGATCATCTGGTTTCCCTCCCCCGCTGAATAGAAACACTACACCGTTCATACTGTAGCATAGTTGGGGGCCTTTACGCAAGCTGGCTTGATACGCTGGTTGAACCGGGCTTGCGTACTCCGGGGATGAAATGGTAAGCTGGTGCGTATGGTCAGCCTTCCAGCCCTGGTCTTCATCGGGCTGGTCTATCCAGCTTTCGCTGTATTTGCTGGAGTGTAACGGAATGGGGAGCAATAAGCAGCACATGGAAAAAGAGGCGAAGACAGAGGCAGAACGTAAGGTAACTGGTGAGCCATCTGAAGCACACAGCGAGCCGGGAGTATCCGCCCAGGAGCCTGCCCGCTCGTCACTCCCTGAGCAGGGTAGAGACCAGCCCGCGCCCGCTGCCCCGGCCTGGACGGATGAAGCCACCTTCGAGATCGTGGAGCAGCCACTCCAGGCGGGCGAGACCGCGCCAGATGTTACCGACTTTAGCGCTGGGGGCACCGCGCTGGAGCCGCTCAGGAAGTATGCCCCCTGGGTGACGCTGGCGCTCTTTCTCCTCTTCCCCACCTACTTCACGCTGGGGCTGCTGGGGCTGGCCCTGGCCCTGCATACCGCGCGCTTCCTTCAGATCGTGCGGGGTCTGCGGCTGGAACACTGGGGCTATGTGGCGATCACCCTGCTGGGCACAGGGCTGCGCTTCTGGGACCTGGGGCTGAAGCCGCTGCATCACGATGAGAGCATGCACGCCTATTTCTCCTGGCAACTCTTTCTGGACCCGGCCAGCTATCAATATAATCCGTTGCTGCATGGTCCCTTTCAGTTCCACGCAATAGCCTATGTCTATTATGTTGCCAGCCATCTGGGGGTTGCGGATGGGGGGGTCAACGATGTGACGGCGCGCACAGCAGCAGCCATGCTGGGCAGCGCGATGATCCCGCTGTGTTATTGGCTGCGCGGGCGCCTCGGCACGCTGGGGGGGTTGGCGGCGGCGTTCCTGCTGGCGGTCTCGCCGATGTTTGTCTACTACTCGCGGTTCACGCGGGAGGATATTTACTTTGCCAGCTTCACGTTGGCGACGGTGGGAGCGTTCTTCAAGTTCTGTGAGGCGCGGCGGCTGCGCTGGCTGCTGGTCTGTGTGGCGGCTTGTGTGCTGGCGTATGCTACGAAAGAAGCGGCCTTCTTCAATATGGCGATGTTTGGGGGGATACTGGGGGCCTTTGCGGCCTGGGAGCTAGGCGTGCGGTATGTGTATCCATCGGCGCGGCGGCGGATGGAGGGGGCAGCGGCGCAGGCGGAGGAGGCGTCACCGGCAGGGGGCAGGGGCTGGGCGCTGGGGCTGAGGAGGCACGCGGGGGTTCCCGCTGTGCTGCTCTATCTGCTGGTGGGTGGGATGCTTGCCAGGGTCGTGCTGGGCAAAGTGGCGCAGTTGAGCGCCTATCTCTCAGCGGTTGATCTGAATAACAGCCCGAATCAGACTCAGGTGGCGAATAGCCGCCTGATGCAGGCCACTGCGACGGTGCAGCAGATTGAGGATACGCTGGTCAATGGGCTGCTGATCGTGCTGGTGCTGGTGGCGGTGGTGGTGCTGGGGGTGGTGATCTGGCAGCTCTTCCATGACCCCTATGAGGAAGCCCTGTCGGTGCCCAGGCCGCCGCGTGGGCTGGCGCGTTGGGTGGACGCGGAGCGCCAGCCGCTGTTGGCGGGGCTGGTGCGGATGCCCTGGACCTTCTGGTTCTTTGCGCTGCTGGTGGCCTTTACGATCTTTGCGGGCTTGTTCTGGATTGTGCCTGCTGTTGGCAGCCCCGCCTGCGCGAATAGCTCGACTCCTCCCAGCTATGCGCTCCAGTACACGTACTCTGGGGGAACGGTATATGCGGGGCCGAGCGGGACGGTGTGTACGTGGAGCCAGGGGTTCCACGCGGGCATTGGGGATGGGCTGGTGCAGGGCATCTTCTATTGGATCACGCAGCAGCAGGTGGCGCGGGGTGGGCAGCCCTGGTACTACTATCTGCTGCTGATCCCGCTGTACGAGCAGTTGATTGTGGTCTTTGGGATCGGGGGGCTGATTCGGTGCCTGGCGCGTCCGAATCGTTTCCGGGTGTGTGTGGCGTGCTGGTTTGTTGCCAGCCTGTTTCTGTATTCGTGGGCGGGGGAGAAGATGCCGTGGCTGGGGCTGCATATCCTGCTGCCGCTGCTGCTGCTGGCGGCGCTCGCGCTGGAGGGGGCGCTGGCGAAGCTGGTGGGGCTGCTGGAGGAGTTGGCCCGGAATCGGCAGACGACGGGGAGCGTGTTTGGGGTGCGCCAGCGACTCGTGGCAGGTGCGGGAGGGGGCTGGCTGAGTCTGACGGCGGGGGCCGTGCTGGTGGTGGTGCCGCCGGGGTGGGTCTGGAGGCGGTATGGGGGGGCGTTGTTGAGTCTGGTGGGAGCGTTTGTGCTGCTGGTGCCGATGCTGCACTCGATGCTGTATGTGACGTATGTGGATCCGGGGTCGGCGCCCAATGAGATGCTGGCGTATGTGCAGACGACGACGGATGTGACGCTGGTGCTGGGGAAGATCGAGGCGTTGGACCAGGACCTCTATCATGGGCAGCATCTGCTCAAGATTGGGGTGGACGGCGCGAATGATTGGCCGTTCCGTTGGTATTTGCGTGATTATACCAATGTCTCGTGGGAGTACGACGGCCAGCATCCTGCCCCGCAAGACCTGGATGTGCTGATCCTTGCTCCTGGGGCTTACAGTCAACTTTATGCCCCGCCGGATCAAATCTACCAGGCGAAGGAGTATCGGCTGCGGGCGTGGTGGGATGAGGGGTATAAGCCGCAGCCGCCGTGCAACCTGGGCACGGCGGGGTGTTCGTACAATCCCAACACGTTGTTGTATGGGGATGGGTTGGGGGAGTGGCTCTCCTATGGGGACAATCCGCCGCCGCCGGGCAAGTCGTTTGATCTGGGCAAGGCGGTGAGCCATCTGTGGCAGTGGCTCTGGACGCGCCAGCCGATAGGCTCGGCCAACGGGTCGACGGATTTCATGTTCCTGGTGCGGACGGGCCTGCCCATGACGCCTTAGAGCGCCTCACACCATCCTGCGCCCCGCGCCTGGTCGGCACGGAGGCCGACGCTGCAAGCATACGGTCTTGCCCGCAGCGCCAGCCACCGGCTGGCCGGGTGGGGCGCTCTCTCCCTCTTTCCCCGATAGTTTTTTGCGTCGGAAGCCAGCGTTGGTGGCGCGAGCCACACCCTCCCCCGCCCGCGCCAGGACGGAGGTGGTACGCGGCGCAGCTTGTGCCGCTGGGCACGGATTTGCGCGTCATCTCGCCGCCGCTGATCGCGGCTCTGCGCGAAACAGCGCGGGGGGAGTACCGCGCTTTCCCCGCCAGCGTCCGTGTTGCTGCCCGTGTGCCCAGCGTGCCACCCCCACCACGAGGGTGGCACGCTTGCGCGCTTTGGGAGGGCAGGCGCGGAGCGCCCCCACGCGCAAGCGTGCCCAACGTGCCCAACGTGCCCAGCGTGCCACCTCCCCTGGTGGTGGCCCCAGGAGAGTATCCGGCTGTGTCCTCGCGCCAGCCTCCGTGCTGGCCGGGGTGGGGCAGGAGCGCCGCCAGAGACGGCGGCGCGTGGGCGGCACTAGCCCATTTGGGCTACCGATTTGCCACCAGCGGCAGGCATGAGGTAGACTCTCTCCTGTCCCCCTTGTGATGGGGACATCGGACCTCAGCGGGAGGTCCGCTGCACCTTGCCAACTCGCTGCAACGGCTGACGCGACAGTGTAAACTCACTCGCCGCGCCACTCACCCCTCGCCTGAGTCCATCAGGAGCGGGGCCAGGAGCATTGTACCATTTTCGGGGTCCTCTGCTCCGACGGCCACCTTCCTGACAGGCGGGGGCGCTGCTGGCCGACAGCGCGCGCATCCCTCCGCGAGCAAGCGAGCGAACGCTGCTTGCTCGCGGGTGTGGGCGTGCGTGCTGCTGCATCAAGCGCGTTCCTCTCGGTGGGGCGGGTGGCCGTTTCGCGTGTCGGGCGGGCTGCGGTGTCGTCTGGGTGATGATACATGCTGCAAAGGAGAAATATCCCTATGCCTTTGGCTCCCTGGCTCGAAGGCCGCAAGGCCACCTATCGCTGGCACGATTTCCTCGCCTGGCTCCAGGCGGGCTTTCTCGGTCCCATTCCGGGCTGTTTGCCGGGCCAGCCCCCGCTCTCTCTGTCCGCTCGCCTGATCGCGCAGATGGCGCAGACGGCCACGAGCTGGCTGCTGACGGTGCTGGCGGAGCGCCAGCAGCGGCAGCTTTCCTGGAAGGGGGGGTGTGATGAGCGGCAGCAGGCCGCGCTTCTGGCAAGTCGGCTGCTGACGGCGGGGGAGGTGTCGTGGCTGCCGGGCTGGCTGGCGCAGCGGCTGGAGGAGGAGATGGGCTGGCTGATCTGGCTGGTGGAGGCGCCGGATCGGGTGTTTGCGGTTGGGGCGGCGCGTGGGGTGGTGGTGGGCTATCCCTGGCAGCAGCGGTGCTGGGCGCTGGCGATCCGGCTGGGGCGGGTATATCAGGTGTATGAGATGATGAGGCGGGTGTCTGGTGAGGAGCGGGCGCGGTGGGAACTGCAAGCGGCGGCGGAGCGGGTGCGGCAGCAGGTGACGGAGAGGCCGCCGGCGGCCTGACGCGCCGAAAGACGCGGCGGCGCCGCCAGGGAAGGCGGCGCCTGCATTGAATAGGAGAAACCTTAGCGCAGCGCGTCAAGCTGGCGCTCAGCCTCATCCATCGTGATTGCTCCGCTGCGCAGTTGTTCAAGAATCGCGCGCCGTGCCGCGTCAAGCTCATCTTTGTTGCGACCAGCCGGTGTGGCTGCCCCGGTGCCATCGGGGTCTTCGTCGCGCTCAATGGGCACGCGCTGAGCGCGGAACCCTTCCGGGGTTGGCGGCGTTGGTGTGCGCGGCGGACGCGGCGGCGTTGGTGGATGGGGCGGGCGCGGCGTCGAAGCGCCCGAACCGAACCGGAACTGCTCCCACAAATGTTCCATCTCGCCCATTGCCCGCTCGATTGAATTGCGCACCTCGCGGCCAACGCTCTCCCAATCCGTTTCGCGGGCGCGGCGCGCGGCGCGCTCAGCATACTCTGTCGCCCGCTCTGCCGCTTCGCGGGCGCGCCTGGCGGCGTGTTCGCTCATCTCACGAATGCGGCGCTCGTAATCGGCGCGCTGTCCCTCGTCCCAATCAAAGGGCCATCTGCCTCTGCTTTTGTCGCGGTCACGGTGCAGGCGCGGATCGCCTGGGCCATCGGGGTCATCGTGTCCATAGCCAGTCATAAAAGAAAACCTCCCTGGGCCTTTGTCCCAGCGCAGACCGAAGCCGCGCCCAAAATGGACTTCGCCACCGAAGCCGCTCCCGGCGCCGACCTCTTCTCGGTATCCAAAATCATCTCCAAAGTCGTCACTCATAGCTTTCTCCTGTGCCCTGTCGGCAGCCGTGATCGAAATGTCGCCCTTATCGCTTTGCAGCGTCACGGTTGCCTCAGCCCGTCCGATAGCACCCACCAGATGGCGCCGTCGTCCCCGCTCCACCGTCAGCGGCAGGCGCGTCTGAATGCTCCCGCCGAGCGCCTGAGCGACAAAGCGCGCGTGAATCTCGCCGCGCACCCGCAGCGAAATATCACCCGACGCATGGATGGTATAGGTTGCCCCCTTCGTCAAGGGCGTGTCTAGTTCAACATCCCCGCTCGCGTTGCCAACGCCAATCCCACCACGCATCTCCTGGGCTGTCAAATCGCCGCCCAGATTTTCTACCACCACCACCCCACCGCAGTTGCGCAGATGCGCGTCGCCGCGCATATTGCTGATCTGACAGACGCTTTCTACATCCTGTACGCTCAGGTCGCCGCTCAGGTTGCCAATCTCCACGCTGCCCACCTGGGCAATCCCGCAGTCGCCGTGCATATTGGAAATGATAACGCGCACGGCGCGGCTGATGCGCGCGTCGCCGTTGTTCATGCTCTTCAAGCTCACCTCACCGGCATCTTGCACCTCAATATCACCCTTCAGCCCGCTGGTGATCTCCAGACCTCCCAGGTTACGCGCCACCACATCGCCGGAGATCGAATCGGCGCGTACACCGCCCTGGCAGCGTTCCAGATGGGTGTCGCCGTTGATTGCCCCCAGCATTACCGCGCCCACATCCTGTACAGTGACATCACCAGACACCGAATCCAGCCGCACAGTGTTTAGCAGGCCGCGCACGCTCACATCCTCTTTAGCGCTGAGGACGTGCAGGCTGGCGCGGCGCGGGAGGCTAATGGTCACATCGTCGCGCAGGCGTGCCAGCCGGAGGACGCCCCCGGCGTCCATGGACGGAATATCTTCGTCGTCATCCAGCCCGACAATGCGGATATGGGCCTCATCCCAGCCCATGACCTCCAGTTCGCCTTCGGCTCGTCCAATCTCAAGGCGGGTCAGTCCGCCGCCGGGAACAATTTGCTCCTCGCTCATAGCTTCTCCCCCTGATGGTCATGAATCGCTTTCCATTGCCAGACGGCGGTGTGCCTCTTCGGTGGTGATCTTGCCTTGCGCCAGGTCCTGCAAGATTTCGCGGCGTTCGCGGCGGCGCTCAGGGTCGGGCATCTCTTCTTCCACCGGGAAGCCGAGTGTCTCGATAATATTGTTGAGGCGCGCCTTGACCGTTGGATACGAAATATCCAGGATGGCCTCAACATTTTTGATGATGCCCCGACAGCGCAGGAAGGTTTCAACAAACTCCAGTTGCTCGCGGCTGAGGCGTTCCAGTCGGCCAAAGTAGCCTTCGCGCTCCCCACTTCCCCGGCCAGCGGCAGCGGCAACAAACTGCCCCTCCAGGGCGCTCTGGCAGGTGCCGCACTCCAGGCGCGTAATCATCATCTGCCCGCCGCAGACGGGACACCGCCCACTCACCTCGTACATGACTGATACAGTCCTTTCTCGCTCCTCGCAGGCTGTGCTGCATATCTAACTAATAAACTTTATAGCAGATAACTTTAAAAAAGTCAATAGGACTATTAAGTTTCTTTGAAAAAAGACAGCGGACCTGCCAATCAGCCTGCCGTGCGTGGCATGGGTTATGCACGGCCTCTCTAGTGATCGGCATTGGCTCGATCTGTAGCAAATGAACATCTCTTGCACAGAAGGAGGGCATTATCGTATGCAGACATCAGGCTATCCAGAGCAAGAGTTTCGTCGGGAGCAAGAGTTCCGTAGTAGGGAGTATACCCCGCAGCAGCCAGGCCCGGCCTATACCCCGCAGCAGGCCCCTGGCGCTCCGGCTCAGGGCGGCGCAGCACCTGTAACCCCTGAAGCTGCGGGGCCGGGTCGCGCGGGCGTGCGCGGCTTGACCGATTGGGTCCGTTGGGGGCCAATCTGGGCGGGCTTTCTCACCGTCATCTCGGTCCTGGCAATCCTGGGCGCGCTGGGCACTGCCATTGGCCTGACAGTCTGGGGTCCTGGTGGCACCCCTGGCTGGAATTATGGCTGGGCGATCTTCATGGGGATTATCGCCTACTTTATGGGTGGCTGGCTGGCTGGTCGGTCAGCAGGCGTCGCCGGTGTTGGACCTGGCGCTTTAAACGGGGGTCTCGTCTGGGCGCTCTCGCTGTTGGCCGTGCTGGTGCTGGTAGTGATCGGCGCCTCCAGCGCGGTTGGCGCCATCGGTGGCAATCTGGGAAGCGCCCTGGGCACAACGCGGGGCGCGACTGGTACGGCTGCGTCGGCTGCCTGGATTAGCTTCGTCACCTTTGTGGTTGGGCTGTGTCTGGCGATGCTTGGTGGCATCGTCGGCACAAGGAAAATGCTGGCCTTTGGCGGCAGACCCCGCGTGCGCTAGCCGCGCGCGCACAAGGGTCGAAGGAAGACCAGACCATGATTCTTCCTTCGACCTTTCTTTTTGCTCATTATTCAACGTGTTTCACCATCATTCAGCCCTCTTCATGGGCTATCAGCGATACTTCCAGCGCCGTTGTCCGTATCTGATAACAGAAAAGAGAACAGTACGCCTGAAGAAATCACGGGCAGCGAGGTTGTATTTATGCAGTATCGCAACAATGATGCGGGAGGAGCGCTCAGACAAGTGGGCAACACCGGCCCCATCCAGGGCGAGCGGCGCGTTTCTGCTCCCCTGGCGACCACACCAGCGCATACCCCTCCCGCGCCGCCGGAAGGATACGCGCCCGGCGGCATATCCAATGGGCCACGCATCTCTGGTCCATTGCCAACAGACCCCACTGCTGACGCGGCTGGCAGGGTCCGGCGGGCCAACCAGGCCATCCCTATGCGGCCCACCACCATTGCTGAGACAGGTTTAGATGCCAATCTCCTCCAGGAACTCACCTTAAAAGTTATTGTCAGCGCGGGCACCTTGAGCGCTCCATCCGTCGCCGCCCAGTTGCATCTGCCGCTGGGCGGATTGCTCGACGAAGTGCTAACCAGCTTGCGCCGGGAAGGATTAATCGAAGTCGCCGCCGGAGCAACCGAAAGCGCGCGCTCGCTGAGCGGCTTGAGCGCTGGCGGGCTGGCCGTTGGCAACGCCCTGGTCTTTCGCTCCACCGATCTGGGGCGCGCGCGGGCACGCGAGGCATTGGAGCGCAACGCCTATGTTGGCCCGGCTCCTGTCCCCTTCTCGTCCTATTGCGCCGTCCTGGCGGCTCAACTCCAGGCGCGATCAGCCGTCATGCGCGCTGTCGTCCGGCAGCGGCTTAGCCACCTGGTGCTGGCTGATGAGATCATCGATCAGGTCGGCGTCGCGGTCAGTCGTGGGGGCGCTCTCTTTATCTGGGGGCATCCGGGCAATGGCAAAACTGCCATCGCGGAAGCCATTGCCACCATGTTGAGCGGCGGCGTCTTCATCCCCCACGCCATTGAGGTACGCGGGCATATCTTGCCCGTCTTTGATCCAACCGTCCATATCCCTCTTCCCCTCGAAGGCGTTGATGGCATGGCGCGGCTGGACGAGCGCTGGGTCTATTGCCAGCCACCGCTGGTAGAGGCAGGCGGAGAACTGACCCTCTCAAACCTGGACCTGCAATTTAACGACCGGCTGCGCCTCTACGAATGCCCGTTGCAGATCAAAGCGGCGGCTGGCGTGCTGCTCGTCGATGATTTTGGCCGCCAGCAGGTGCGCCCCCAGGAATTACTGAATCGCTGGATCGTCCCTCTGGAGCGGGGCATCGATTTTGTCACCCTGATGAACGGGCAGAAGGTGGCGATCCCCTTCGCCGCGTTGGTCGTCTTCTCCACCAACCTCCGGCCCGCTGAACTGGTCGATGAGGCGTTTCTGCGGCGCGTTCCTAATAAAATCTATGTGAGCGATCCGACTCCAGAACAGTATCGTGAAATCCTGATGCGTGCCTGCCGAACAATGGGCGTTGCCTTTACTGATACCGGCTTTCTCCATTTGCTGCGCCAGCACTATCAGCAGGCCCGCCGATCCATGCGCGCCTGCCATCCGCGCGATCTGCTCAGGCATATTGTGGCGCTGGCACGCTATTACGGCGTCCCGGCGGAGCTTTCACCCCAGTTGCTGGACGCCGCCGCGCATGTCTATTTCCTGGGAGATGATCTCACCAGAGACCCAAACGCCTCCCTTCAGATGCCGCCGCGCTAAGCGCTGGCGTCTCTCGCCGCAGCCTTCAGGCGCCAGACCTGGCGTTGGCCGGAGGGTTGCGTAAAGACAAGCCGCCAGGTTATAATAGGGTTATGTAATGTTGCGCTAGGAAGTGAGCCTGTCCATGAGAATTCTGATCGCTGATGATGACCGTGAACTGGTTGATATGCTGACCTACTGGCTGCGCGCGCATGGGCATCATGTGACAGCAGCATTTGATGGAGAGCAAACAATGAAGCGGTGGCGCGAACAGGCTCCTGATCTGGTGCTGCTGGATATTCAAATGCCCAAATACGATGGCTTTGAAGTGGTCCGTCGCATGCGCGGCGAATCCAATGCACTGATTATCGTCCTGACCTGCTGTGATCGTGAGGATGATGAAGTGCAGGCGCTGGATTTGGGCGCCGATGATTTTCTCCGCAAACCATTTCGCCCGCGCCAGCTTCTGGCACGTATCCAGGCCGCTGCCCGCCGCGCCGTCACTACCACCAGCCCCATGAATGGCTCCGCGATTACCGTTGGACCAATCAGCCTCGATGTCACCCGCCACGAAGTCAGTCGCAATGGCACCCGCCTGCGCCTGACCCCCACCGAAAGCCGCCTGCTGCACCTCCTGCTCACCCACGCTGGTCAGGTGCTGACCACCGAGACGATTATCGAGCGGGTTTGGGGCTATAGTGAAGTCGGCGATTCAGGTCTGGTAAAAACCCATATTCGCCACCTGCGCCAGAAGGTTGAGCCAGAACCGGCCAGCCCCCGCTATGTCCTTACCGTCCCCGGCGTTGGCTACACCTTTAGCCCGCCAGTCTCCATTGAGAGCCACGCCTGAATGCCATCTCTCCCAGGTGATCCTCTTGCGCTCTGAAAGGGATGAGAGTATCACCTGGGTTTCCATTTCTCAACCACATCGCAACAGACCCTTCCCCGAATTATTCCCCCTGAGTTACTACACTTTCTTCTAAGCGGACTGACAGCTGGGCACCTCGCATGCAGCTTTCTGGCTTGAGCCGCCATCGGGAGTCATGCGTGCATTGGGGCTGTCTATTGACGCCTCCCCAGCAAAATGACCTCGTGTGACATCCCCCTTCCAGCATCGTTTACTTTATGGACGAAAGAGAGTATCGGCGTGGCTACAGACACAACAATGGCAGGTTCTGTGCAGCCCATCATGCCAGATGCAGATTCCTGCCAACCCCTCATAACCTTCCTGCAACCGCTCCTGGACTCAGCAACCCTCCTGACGCTTGTGATGCTCGTTGCTGAAGCTCCCGGCGAGACGGCTCCCGATACCGACCATGACCTGAAAGACCATATGGATAAGATCGAACGATTGCTTTCTCAATGCTTGCGACGGGCTGATCGCGTCCTGCGTTACTCGGCGCAATGCTGCGCTGCCATTCTCCCTGGCGCAGAGACAGCAGGCGCCCTGTGCGCGATAGACCGCTTCCGCTGCAAGCTGGACGGCTGGCACGGGCAGGCGCTCTCACTACGAGTGGGCCTGGCTTCCGCACCCGACGAAGCCAGCACGCTGCCAGCGCTCCTGGCTCTGGCAATGAAACCACGTTTGCGTCTGCTTGCTGATGGCGGCAAGGTGGACATCTTGCCGCTGCTGGCGGAAACCAGCCATCAATCAATGGATGTGCCGCCGCCTGAAGCGTCTGCCTCTCGTCCGGCAGATACGCTGATTCCTTTCCCCCAGGAACATACCACCAGAGCTACAGCGCAGACAGATGCCCTCTACGGCGCGGCGTCGCGGTTAATAAAATCGGAAGGAGCCGCGCACCGCGCCGAAATGTTTGCGCGCGCCCGCGCGCGGGCGCTGGGCGTTCCTTATCTCGCGCCCCCCCAACACATTCCCAACAGCGTGCGAAACCTCCTGCCGCTGGATGTGATGCGCCAGTTCCAATGCCTGCCCATCGGGCGGGATCGCAATTCCCTGACGGTTGCCCTGGCCGATCCTACAGATCGAAGCGCGCTGCATCGGCTGGAGGAGATCACCGGCCTGACGATTTTTCCCGTCATGACCGATCCCGAAGCCCTGGAGGCGTTAGCGCGCCCCCCGCGCTCGCGCCGCGCTAGCCAGGTATCTCCACAATCGGGCAATGGGTCACGCAATCGGGTCTATGAGCGCTAGAGGCCCTCATAAAACCCAGGTATCGACGGGGGCGTGCCGCCGGGTTTTGTGGGGCGCTCTTCGCCTGTGGGCGCCTTGAGAATGGCTCCCAGAGTAAGAGCCTGCCGACTGTTAGAGAATTGTTACCATGCCTGCCACTTCTTTACCATCTCGTAACAGAAGGATAACCCGGTGTATCCTCTCAACGGAGTATCCTATGTGCAAGTATCCTTCCTCTTTCTGAGGAGCAGTTGATTTCGCTGCTTGATGCCAGGCTGACACAAACCAGCCGAAGCAGCTTTCCCCCAACACGGGGCATGGTCTATGAAGGGAGGGCATGACCTCTCGCCGCTGGTCCGGCGAGGAGCCTTTGCCTGATACATATTCATGAGTGAATTTGTAGAGCGTTCGTCTCAGTGGTCGTTGGGTGGTGAAGAACAACGATCTTCTGGTCCAAGAATCCTGGAGCCGGATGCTTCCGGGAAGTCAATTGCCAGGGAGCCGCAGCCAGCGCCAACTCTACAAGAGCGCCAGCGTTCGATGGCAACCGCCATTCAAGGAGAGCATGCAGTCTTGCCTCCCTGGCGCGCTGTAGGCCAGGCGAAGGGGCGCCCTGGGTATTTCCTGGCGAAACGCTGCCTGGATTTTTCTCTCGCCCTGCTGGCTGTCTTGCTGCTCCTGCCCCTCTTTTTGATCGTTGCCCTGCTGGTGCGCCTGACCTCGCGCGGCCCCATCTTCTTTCGCCAGGAGCGAGTCGGCTATCGGGGTCGCCATTTCACCATGTTCAAATTCCGCTCGATGTACGTTGATAGTGATGAGAGCTTGCATCGGGCAGCCTATGAGCAATTCTTTCGCGGTGAACGACCTGATGGCAAAGTGGGGGAAGTGTTACCTCCTCAAAAACAAACCGGCCAGACGCCAGGGGATACCGCTGCTGCTTCAGCGTCGCCCAGACGCAAGCACTTTCGCCATTGGACAGACCCGCGCGTGACCTTCCTGGGCTATTTGCTGCGCCGCAGCAGCATCGATGAACTGCCACAGCTTTTCAACGTGCTGCGCGGCGAGATGAGCATGGTAGGACCGCGCCCGCCAATCCCCTATGAAGTGGAGTTCTATAATTCCTGGCACATGGGACGACTGGATACCTTACCAGGAATGACGGGATTGTGGCAGATATATGGGCGAGGGAGAGTCTCGTTTGAGCGCATGGTGCAAATGGACCTGGAATATATCGAAAAACAATCATTCTGGAATGACCTGAAGCTGCTCTGTTTGACCATCCCGGCGGTACTCAGTCGTAAGGGCGCTTCTTGAGGCGCCCATAGCAATCCTACCGGCGATATGTGGTGCGAAAGCCGGGATCGTGGCGGCTGAATCTGTAGCGAGGAGTCTTTCACACTATGAGAGGTCTATCTCGAACCATTCCTGTTCCCTTCTCTCGTTGGCGGCTGCGGCCTTTGCAGGTGGTCGCAGCTATTGTGGCTTTATCCATTCTCCTCCTGACATTCGCGCTGGGCATTCTCACCAGGGGCGTGGCAGCCAGCAGTACCCTCTTCACGGATAATTTTGAGTCTGATGCCCTGGGAACGTTCCCGCTGAACTGGACGCTCGTTTCTGGCTCCTGGTCAGTACAACTCGATGGCTCGCAAGTCCTGGAACAGACCAATACCAGCACATCGTCCGAAAGCAGAGTGCTGGCAGGCTCGGCAGGCTGGACCGATTACGTCTTCCAGGCCGATGTCAGGCCCGGCGCCAATGCCCCCGCCCTGGGCCTACAAATCATTGCCCGGCTCAAAGACAGCAATAACTACTACAGCTTTGGCCTCTATAGCAATACCTGGTATCTGAAGAAGCGCGTTGCTGGCAACCAGACGACAATTACGCAGGGCAACTTTACCTATACCAGCCAGTTTTATACCTTCACCTTCTCTTTGCAAGGGTCAACCATCAGCGCCGCAATCAATGGCACAACTGTCACCACCGTCACCGATACGAGCCTGTCAAGCGGCATGATCGGCTTCAGCACCAAGGCGATGTCGGAGATCGATAACGTCATTGTCACCACCAATGGTGTTGCCCCAACACCAACGCCAACCTCAACGAATACGCCAACCAGCACTGCCACCACCGCGCCGACAGCCACCGATACGCCAACAGTGGGGCCGACAAGCACCCCGGTGCCGACAAATACGCCGACGCCCGCGCCAACCGATACCCCAACCCCCGGCCCGACGGCTACCAACACCCCCACTCCGACGGCTACCAACACCCCCACCTCTGGTGGTGGCGGTGGAGGCAGCGCGGGCAGCGCCCAGCTTACCCTCACTCCCAGCGGCTCGGACCTCATTCTGGAGAGCCTGGACGCCAGTAACAACGGCTGGGAGGTCTTCTTTAACCACGCCGACGGCGGAGCAATCACCCGGACTCAGGAAATCAATAACGGCGTCGCTACCGATCTCCAGTATCAGGGGATTTTGCACTCGCTGGTGCAGAGTTATGTGCAGACAGGTGGAACCTTCCACGCCAACCAGGATCAGGCCGGTCAAATCATTGTGCTGCGCAACACGCCGGAACTGGTAGGCATTGAAACCATTTCAACCAATACCACCATTCATATCACCTGGACGTACTTCTACTATTTCTGGCCGAACGGGCAGGCGTATATCCAGTTGAGCATTCAGAATACGGGCACCACGCCGGTCAGGTTTACTAGTGGAGACTCGATTGAAATTAACCTGGATGGCCTCATCATTGGCGATTACGGAGATCAATCGCCTCAAGCCTGGTACGTAGCTCCCAATGGGACAGTGCATTCACCAGTTCCGGTGACGGTCAGCTCCACTGAAGCCAACCTCTTTAGCATGACACCAACTATCGCAGGGCCAACAACCGGCTTCTTCCTGGATAAGTTTACCAGTTGGGCTGCCGCTGGCGCCGCCAGCAACGGCATTCGCTATCTCGGCAATACCACGCGCTCGAAGATGCAGTGGCAGGGCAACCTGGCAAGCCTCGCTCCTGGGCAGGTCTTGCCCTTCTCGCTGTTGTTGGAATTCCGGCGCAATATGACGCAGAGCCAGAGCGTCAGCTTTGACAGCGACTACCGTACCCCCTCGATTACCGTCAATACCGGCACGCTGGATACGACAGATAACGAGCCAGTACAGCAAACGCTCAATAATGGGTTTAACATGGATCTGGGCTGCTATGTCATCAGCGCTGCCAGCAACCATGTGAATGCACAGCTTGATCTGTCGGCAGGCGTCACCACCCGCTGGGCGCCGCGCTTCAAGATCGTGGGCTGGTTCAAAGGCGCGCCAACTGTCACCTGGGGCGGACAAATCTTAACCCCAGGTGTGGATTACAACTACGTCATTGACAGCGCGACCAATACGTTATACTTGCAGCTCAACTTTGATGTGGTCTCCGGCAGCCCTGGCGCCGGACAGCAGGCCAACGCGCCGCTGGACATCTCCTGATTGTCCCAGAGATGGTAAGAGAGGCTGGCAGAATAAGCATACCGCTCGTCCTGCCAGCCTCTTCCGTGTCTTCTGCGTGGTGACGCGGGCGGAAGTCTGGCGCGTCCCCCCAACGTTCTGCGCTGGTGGGGCAGCGCAGCCTTTCCTCTGGCAAAACGGCCACAAGCCCCCTGCTTGAGCAGAACGGTATCTGACCAGTCAGAAAATCCAGAGGGCCGCAGCATGTGCGGCTGGTTGTCTGGTTCGACAACTAAGTAGATGGACAAAATGGTTTAGAAATGCCTTTGCTGGATGGCCTGCGCGATGCGCTCAACAAAGGCATCCAGGCTCATCAGGCTTTCAACCAGGCGTCGCCCATTCCGGCCTAGCTCCTCCGCGACTTCTGGATGCGCCAGCAAATAGCTAATCGCCTTGCGCAGTTCAACAGGGTCGCCCGGCTGGACATAAAAGCCCGTCGGCAGGCGCTTCAGGTCTTCGGGCACGTCGGGCGCGTCCAGAAAGCCGGGCAGCACCGCCCGCGCGACTCGTCCATAGCCATGATTGCGCCGGTCGCGCACGGTATCGGTCTGGCCGCGTGTGGCGCTGACGATCACCGCTTTGCCCATCGCCATCGCCTCCAGAATCACGGTAATACCCGCCTGATTGGGCACTTCCACCAGCGGAACCACGACAAAGCGCGCAGCGGCATACAGATGACGCAGGCTCAGATACTGATGCGCGCCGATATGGACATTCGGCGGCAGAGATGGCTCGTCACTCACCTTCTTATGATGTGACCAGTAACTGGCGGCAGCAATCTCCAGCCGCGCGTCCAGCCCTCGCATCGCCTCGATCAGTGTCGGATAATCCCGATACTCCAGACCCGCGCTGCAAATCATCGGAGCCTCACCCCGGCCCTCTTCACTCATGGAGAGGGACTGGGAGAGTGGGGTGGGATGGGGCACAGCGCCAGTCTCCTGACCGGCAGGGATGGGGGACTGGCTGGCTGCTGGCTGGGTGGACAGACCAACATTGGCCCGCGCCTCCTCCATGCTGGCCCTGGCCTCCTCGGCAGTCATGGGACGCCAGAAGTGCTGGTCGGCCTGGTAGGGGATCAGCGCGATCTTGCTGGCCGGAATCCTCATCTGCTCCAGCATGATCTGGCGCTGGAGGCTGGAATGACAAAAGATCGTGTCAATGTGCGAATGGATATGCCCCCAGCGAAACCAGAGCCGCTTTTTCCAGGGGGAAAGCAGATGAGACAGCATGACATGGCGTGTCCGGCGCGCGCGCGCCAGCTTCAGCAGCAGTGCCAGCGGCATCCCCACGCGCTCGCTGTCGGTATAGATCACCGCGTAGCGGCGGCGCTGGCGAAAGGCCAGCCAGGCTTGCGCGACGGCTTTCCCGGCCAGCCGCGCGAGCAGTCGGCTGATGAAGGTATCGTTCGTGGAAGGCCAATCCAGAACATCGGCCTCAAGCGCGCGCGCCAGTTCAAAATAATCTTTGCGCGGATAGCGCCCCGCTGCAACCTCGCTCTGGACCTCCGGGCGCACGTCCGCCGAAATCACCAGCAGCGTGCGCGCGCCGGGTCTGTGAACCTGCCTGCTGCCCGGTGCGTTTGCTTCATCTCTTTGAGGCGCTAATTGTGCTGCTGTCTTCATTGCCTATCCTGATAGAGAGGTTTCTAGCCCGCCATATTTTCTGAGCAGCCAATTAAGATGCTGGCCTGGCAGGTGCAGAGCCGATGGCTGCCGCTGGCGCGTCGGGCAGTGCCGCGAGCATCTCGCCCAGATGAACCAGCGGCGGATCAGCCTTCAGACCCAGAACAGCATGCAGCCGTGTGGGATCGGCAACATAGCGGCGCACTTCCACGCTGCGAGGGGGCACGATGCGCAGCCCGCCAGATGAACCACTGAGCGCCACGATGCGCCGCGCCAGCGCCTCAAGCGGTGTGCCCACGCCTGTCCCGATATTCATCGTCTGGCCCACGATTTGCTGACGTTCCGCCAGGGCTGCTCGCGCGAATGCTTCTACCACATCCCCAACCCACACAAAATCAATGATCTGATCGCCGCCATACAGCAGCAGTTCTTCGTGACGGCGGGCACGTTCCAGCCAGAGCGGAATCACGCGCTCGCTGTCGCGCAGGCCGTACACGTTGGAGAGGCGAAAGACCACCGTTTCCAACGCTTCGCGCGCCTGGGCGATGCGGAAATACATCTCGCCCGCTACTTTGCTGGCGCCATACGCATTTTTGGGTGCCAGCGGCGCGTCCTCGCTCACTGGCAGCGCGGCAGGTTCCCCATACACCTCGCGCGAAGAACTGAAGAGGACACGCCGCACCCCGGCGGCCTCGGCCACTTTCAGCATTGTATAGACGCCCACCACGTTGGTCGTGAAGGCATAGTCGCGGTCGGCCTCCGAGCCAACAACATTGGCCTGAGCCGCCAGGTGAAACACGATCTCAACGCCCTGGCAGGCGGCACGCAGCGCGGCTTCGTCGCGGATGTCGCCAACGATCAATTGGACGCGGCCAGCCGAGAGATGCGGTTCCAGATGCTCTGGCCTGCCGCGCCGCAGATTATCAAAGACCACAATCTCATAGGCAGGCTGCGCCGCGCCTGGCGGCGGCGCCAGCAGACGATCAACTAAATGGCTTCCAACAAATCCGGCGCCGCCGGTAATCAGAACACGCATCGTTTAATGCTTCCTTCCCGGCGCGCTGGCCGCTGCAATCAGCAGTTCGATCAGCCGCTGAGCGTTTTTCTCCGCGTCATAATCGGCCTCCGCCATGCGCCGCCCCAGCAGGCCCATCTCCAGGCGCTGCGTTGGATGCTCCAGCAGGGTTTCAAGCGCCTGGCGCAGTTGCTCCCCATTGCCCGCCTCCACCAGCAGCCCATTCTTGCCGTGCTGCACCGCCTCTGGAATAGCGCCCACCCGCGTGGCGATCACCGGCAGCGATGCCGCCATCGCTTCTGTCACCGCGACGGGCGCGCAGTCGGCCAGCGTCGGGAAGACAAACAGGTCCGCCTCGGCAAAGAGCCGCGTCAGGGTATCGCTGTTGGGCGTAACGTTGTGATAGACATAGAGATTTCGCCCCGGCTCTACCGGCTCCTGCGTCACCAGATGCAGCTCGCAGCGCTCTTGAAAATGATGCCGGAAGCATTCCAGCAGGACATACCCGCCTTTGCGCTTGAAATCCCCGCCCACGAACAACAGCCTGGGAAGCCGTGTCTCGGCCTGGCTAGACTGTGGCCCTGGCGCGCGTCTGGGCCAGAGCGCCAGATCAACGCCCGGCGGAATAACCGTAATATGATCTGCTGGCGCTCCATAGTCCTTAATCAGCGAGTCCCTGGCCCACTGGCACCACGTCACCATCCCGGCGGCCAATCGGAAGGCGCGCACATTAGCCCGAAACTTCAGACCCTCCAGCGGCCCACCGCTGGTGTGCCCATAGAACTGCCCTACCGAATCGTAGTTGAGCGGGGTGGCGTCCAGCGAGATCACTGTCGGAATCGCCCGCATTGGCCCGGCGGCCAGCAGCGCTGTGACCTGCGTATGGAAAAACAGCACATCGATCTGCCTCTGGCGGCGCGCCTGGTTCACTGCCTGCCGCGCCAGCAGGCTGGCGCGCACCGACCAGTTGCTGCGCACCAGGGGCAGCGCGCTGAGCAATCCCGCGCGCTCAAACGGGATAGGCATCCAGAGCGGGGCCACGCGCGCATCGGCCCCCACATAGCGCCGCAAATTGCGATAGTGCGTGCCATGCCCCAGATTTTGCTCCATGATAAAGCCGATAGAATACATGAGCCTGCCCTATAGGTGCCGCTTGGTGGCGCTCAGCACATAGGACTCAGAGAAGACCAGGCTGAGCCGCCGCAGCCAGGCCGGAGAGCGCACAGCGAGTTTGCGCCCCTGCTCGAAAGCCCACATAAACGGGCGCTCCAGGAATGGGGGCACGATGGGATACTGGCAGGTGCCGCGCATAAAAATAGGCAGGCCATAGATGGCGGGCACAACGCGGAAATCGCTGAACCCCGCAGCTTCCAGCACTCGCTGCATCTCGCGCGGCGAGATATATTTTTGCCAGAAGACGATCTGTTGAGGCGGCTCTGGCTGGCGGAGGATGCGCCGCTTGAGGCGGCCCAGCATATGGCGAATGCCAGATGTAAACCAGCGCTCGCGCCCCGTGCCCCGATAGACGGAAAACGGTGTCTTGGTGCAGATGGTCACGCGCCCGCCTGGTTCGATATGCGCGGCGGCCCGCGTCAGCAGGTTTTGCCAGCCGCTCACATACTCCAGCACGCGGAAGCTGAACAGCCCGCTTAACTGGCCCTCTGGCTGATATTCAGCCGCGTCACCATGCACATAGGTGACGTGTCCCGTTTCGCCAACGTATTTCCTGGCCTGCTCCAGCATATTCGCGGAGATGTCAACGGCGATCACCTCGGCAGCGCGCGCCGCGACCACTTTCGTCCAGGTGCCTGGACCACAGCCAATCTCCAGATAGCGCCCCTGTTCAAAAGGGCGCAGTTCAGCAAGCAGCGCCTGCTCAGTCTGACTATATTCCAGGCGTGTCAGGCGAGTCTTGAACCAGCGCAGATGCTGATAATAGGATGCTGCCTGATCGAAAACTCCCTGAATTTGCTCATTTGTGTGTTGATTCTCTGCTTTAGCAATTTGCGTTGACATAGAGATACCTGCTTTTCCCGTGATGAATACCGAGACGTAGAAGTCCGCGCATAGTATCTCGCATCCTTATATGAAAGCGCCGACGCACGGCAGAGGCGGGAAACAGGATTCTTTTATCTTCTTGCCAGCAGCCATGCTGTACCGCCTGGTGCCATGCGTCGGCGCTCTTTGGATTGAGCGCCGGGCAACCTATCGTCAGGTTAACGTGAAATTGAGCGTCACATCGGTCTGGTTGATCGTCGTCACCGTCTTACTCTGGCTCGTATGACCACTGGCCGAAGCTGTCACGGTGTAGGTGGCGTTGGTATTGGGTTCAATCAAAATGTAGAAGCCGCCGGACTCAGTGGTCGTGGTGTTCCCGGTGCCGTCGGTAACGGTGGCGCCAGCGATCCCGGTCCCGCTCGAATTACTGACCTTGCCGGTGATCGTCGTGATGCTCGTGACCTTGAAATTGTCCCAGTAGATTTTGGCAAAGGTAGAGCGTATACCACCCATCCCGGAGGTCAGCGCGGTCTGGCTGCCACCAATCATCCAGGTGGGTTCGGGCGTCCCAAACGCCCAGACCTTTCCGTAGGACTTCGTGCCGACTGAGATCAGTTCGGCATGATACCACTGGCCGGTGACGAACTTTGCCACGCTCACCTGCTTCATCAGCGTCCAGTTCTCATTGTTGTTGACCCAGAGTTGCAGCGTGGAGGTCGCGTAGTTGATGGCGAAGACAATGAAGTGGTGCCCATCGGTGACGCGGCTCAACAAGCGCGCTCCGTGCTGGAAAGAATCCTGCCCGAACTGAAGCACCTCAAAGTCAGCAGAGACCAGTTGATCGCTGGAACTGGGTCCGGTCCACTCGTCGCGGTCGGTAGCCGCCGTGTAGGTGTCAGCAAAGCCCTGGTTGCCGCTGATAGAGAGCGACGCCCCAGGATAGCGCGCACTATCATCCAGCCAGGTATGACCGTCCGATGAGGGATTCCAGCCAGCCATGTCTGGCTCGTCAAATGTATCCATTGCAGTGTAAGCCGGAACGACACTGCTCAGCGAGATGCTGGCTGGTGTCGTCTGGTTTCCGTTAACTACAATGCCAGTGACATAGTTGTCGTTATAGCCGCTGGCAAAGGCCACCACTGCGTAGGTACCAGCCCCAACGTTCGAGAGGGTGTAATTGCCGTTGCTATCCGTTGTTGCCGAAGTGGAAGCTGGCACCGTCGAGACCGTCGCCCCGGCAAGCGGATTGCCGCTGCCATCCGTCACCTGGCCGCTGATGCTGCCTACCCCGCCAACCGGAGTATTCGTCGGCGCGGGGGTATTGGTTGGCGTGGGCGTTGCCGTGTTGGTTGGCGTGGGCGTTGCCGTGTTGGTTGGCGTGGGCGTTGCCGTGTTGGTTGGCGTCGCTGTGGGCGTATTGGTTGGCCCCGGCGTTGGCGTATCTGTCGGCGCGGGGGTATTGGTTGGCGTCGGTGTATTGGTCGGTGTATTAGTTGGCGCTGGCGTTGCTGTGTTGGTCGCCGTTGGCGCGGGCGTATTGGTATTGGTTGGCGTGGGTGTTGGGCTGTTGCTGGTTGATGTCACGACAATGGTATCGTATTCGGACTGGTTGCGCGTCTTAAAGCCAATATTGCCAGAAGAGAAGGTGCTGTCTGTGACGGTTGCCAGCGTCGTGCCGTTGATGCTCGCGCTGATCGTTGTGCCTGTCATCGTCAGCGTCCAGGTGTACCACGATGTCGTGTTATAGCTGGTGCTGCCGGTGGCAAGCGTGGTGAAGTTGCCGTTCACTTTCTTGCCCAGATACCAGGTATTGCCATTCTTCACCAGCAGCGTATAGAAGTTGTTGACATCCTGGCGCCGCCCATCGATAGAGACGACGCTGGTGCCATAGGTCGTGCTGCCTGGCCCTGGCTTCACGCTCGCGGAAATCGTGTAATCTGTCCAGGACGGATCGCCAGCATAAATGCCATAAAGCTGCGTGTTATCACTGCTGGTCTGCGCCAGCACGTTGCTGCCATCACTCTGAACGGACCAACTGCTCCCCACCTCTACGGTCCAGCCGGTGGGCAGCGCCCCAACCGTATCAGACGAAAAATCATCAGAGAAGAGGACAGTTCCCGCTGTTGCAATGCTGGGTGAAGCGCCTGCCCTCGGTGTGACCAGAAAGCCAGAAGTCAGCAGCAGACCGCTGACCGTGCCAATCAAGGCTATCGAGATGATGATCGCGCCAATCTTGCGCTGCTTCCATTTGCGGATCGCCAACACAGCGACCATCGCCAGCAGCACCAGAATGAGCGTGCCCAGCCCCAGATCAACCCAGAGCATCGGACTTGACGATGAAGCATTCGCGGAACTGCTGCCAACTGGACCGGCAGTTACACCAAAGCTCACCGGGCAGACCTGATCGATGCTGAAGCCGTTGGAATCGCCTGTGGCGGCATAGATCAGATAGCTGCCGGTTTTCACTTGCTGTGTGACTGGCCCGCCTGTGCCCTCATCGCCTTCAGGGGTAAAGGTAAACGTAGCTGGGATAACGATGCTCAACTGCCAGGAGCCATTGCTCAGCACCTGTGGCGACCCCAGATTATAAGGCCGCAGAGTGCGAGCAGCATCAACCATGAAAATGCCTACTTCTTCGCCTGCCGGCCAATGCGCGCCGCTAATCGTGATCTTGCTGCCGATTGGGCCGGCAGTGGGCGTCACGCTGAAGCGGCTCTGGCAAGCGCCGTTCACGCCAGGCTGGATGCTTTGCGCTGGTGTATTGCTGCTGTTTGTGCTTCTGGCGCCAGCCCCCGGCGCCATCACCAGCAGCGCCACGAATGCCAGGGCCACTGCCAGGCTGGCGCGTAGGCCCCAAGCTGAGCGCTGGTTCATTGCATTCACTCTTACATAGCTCCCTTCCCACAAATTCCTCATTATCCAATATAACGAAGCAGTGATACACTTTAGATAGGCATGTTCTCTGGCTGGCTTTTCTGCCCGCCCGGTGCCTGCTGCGGCACCGTAAGCTGTCGTTCTACCTGCCGCAGTACCATCGCTGGAGTAATCAGAGAAAGCCCGCCAATGCCCATACATTCGGCGCGGTGGCACTGGCTGAGCCTGCCCCAGACATGATAAGGGCACCAGTATTCGACGGCGTTGGAATCGTCGCAGCCGCGAATAATCGTCATTGGCTCCGTCTTGAGGGGCGCCGTCCAGACCGGGTTCTCGTAGCCCACCAGATTGAGCGTGGGCGTACCCATTGCCAGACCCACCTGCGAGGCCGCGCTGTTCACGCAGATCAGCAGTTTTAACCGCTGCACCAGCGCGGCAAACTGCAAGATGCTGGTGCGGCCCGTGGCGTCAATGGGACGCGGGCCTGCTGCCGTCATCTGACGGATCATCGCTTCGGCCAGGGCGCGCTCGTCGTTGGTTCCAGTAATTACCAGGCGCGCGCCATAGCGCGTGGTCAGTTCGTCGGCAACTTTCGCCCATTCTTTGGGACTCCACTGCTGGCAGGTCCAGTGCGAACCTGGGTGCAGTCCAATCAGCAGGTCATCACTGGTCACGCCGCCTTCCGTCAGCAGCGCCTGAATCGCTGCTGCGTCATCTGCTGAAGGCCACAGTTCCAGCCCCTCGCGCATAGTGGTGATGCCAACAGCTTCCAGCACGCGCCGGTTTTCTTCGCGGAACGACGCCAGACCCTCCAGCGCCCGCGCCGGATGCGTCAGCATCTTTGGCGAAGCGGCATCCAGAAACCCCGCGCGCACTCTGGCGCCGCTCAACCAGATCAGGCGCGAGAGGAACCGCGAGCGCGCATGCAAAACCAGCGCCATGTCGAAGCGCCGATAGAGGCGCGGCGCAAGCTGCGCCAGCTTCAACATCTGCTCCAGTTTGGCCCAGCGCGAGCCTTTATGCTTGAAATCCTGAAAGATCAGCACTTCATCCACGTAAGGGCAGGCGGCGAGCATCTCTTTCACATAGCCAACTGCCAGCACGGTAATATGCGCCTGCGGATACGTCTCACGGAGCGCGCGCAGCGCCGGGCCGGATGGCAGCACGTCGGCAATATGCCCGTAGGCTGTCACCAGAATCCGGCGAATCGCAGGAGCCTCTGGTCCTGATTGGGTGGTCTTTCGTTCTTCCAAGCTCTTATCCATGCGCTTTCCAGAGAGATGAAGATGATGGGTCTATAGACAGCATAGCCAACGCGCATCAAGATGCAGAATCAAACAGGTTATAACCCTGTTGAGAAGATACAGCGGAGGTTGAGAAATCGCAAAGGAAGCAATTCCAGCCCACGTTGTTGTATGGGCTTATCGACGTTTCGCTTCTCAACCACTTCTTAACCTGCTTTTAACTCTTCTCGTGCCTGCCGGGGCATATACTGGCGACAGTAAGTAGTGATGGGAATTTTCTCCTAGAGACCAACTTTGGCTGCATGCTTGTGTGATTGGGTAGTAAGATCAAATCATGCCAGACGACAACGATCTTGATATTGCGGTGATCGATTGCTTTATGATCGAAAAGTGAAGCGACCAGAAACGTTCATGCTCATAAGAGTGAGATGCCAGCCCGGCTGATGGAGAGAGGACGAGCGGCGATGCAATCTAAAGCCAAAAACCTTATCTTAAAAAATACCGCTGTATTGTTTGTGGGGCAGTTTGCCACCTGGGCGCTGACCATCATCTATACGATCTATGTGCCCAAGCGTGTTGGCCCGTATGGGTGGGGGGAACTGGCGATTGCTGGAGCCTGGACCACCGTAGGCAGCACGATTGTGGCCCTTGGCATGGGCACCTTGATGGTGCGCGACATGGCGCGCGACCGCCGCAAAGCCCCCGATATGATTGGCGTGGCGCTCGCCACCAGAATGCTGCTGGTGCTTCCCTGCCTGCTGATTATTGCCGCGCTGGCCTGGAGTTATCCCCTGCATACGCAGGTGGTGATCTATGTTCTTTCGCTCGGCATGGTCTTTCAACTGCTCACCGGCCCCTTTCAGGCGGGGTTTCAAGCTATTGAGCAGATGAAATACAATTCTTTCAGCGATGTCATCAGTAAAGCCATTGTCGCCCTCATCAGTGTGGCCCTGGTGTTGGCCGGGCGCGGCATTATTTTAATCAGCCTGGTCAGTGCCCTGGCATCGCTGATTGTACTCGTCCTCAATATCATCTGGTGGCGCCAATCAGGTGGTGACATTCATTTGCGTTTTGATTATAAGCTGGCGCGCTATCTGGTTGTTGGTGGCCTGCCCTTCTGGGCCACCGGCATCTTCCTGACGATTTACCTGTATATCGATTCCATTATGCTTTCTTATATGACCAACGAGAAGGTGGTTGGGTGGTACAGCGCCCCTACCAAGCTGTTTTCCACCCTGCTCTTCATCCCGGTAATTCTCAGCACAGCCATGTTTCCGGCTCTCTCGCGGACCTTCAAGAAGGCGCCGCGTGAAATGGTCCAGATGGCCCGCCGCAGCTTCAACCTGCTCACCTGTTTCAGCCTGCCGGTGGCGGTTGGTGGTATGCTGCTTGCCAGGCCGCTGATCTTGCTGCTCTATGGTTCGGAATATATTCCGTCTATTCCCATCATGGTGGTGCTGGCGGCAACGCTGGTGCCAACCTATCTCAATATTCTGGTGAATCAGTTCCTCGTCGCCGCTGATCGCCAGATTGCCTGGACCAAGGTGATGGCGGTGGCCTGCGTCGTCAATCCGGCGATCAACCTGGTGCTGATCTCGCTCTATCAACGCACGCATGGCAACGGCGCTTTTGGTGCCGCGCTGGCCCTGCTGACGACGGAAGCGCTGATGACGATTGCGGGCATTGCTCTGCTGCCGCGCGGCGTGCTGGGCTGGAGCAATGTGGTCAGTATGATAAAATCGTGCGCGGCGGTTGGGCTGATGTCGCTGGGAATGTGGTTTACGCGCTCCTATTTCATTGTGGTGCCTATCGCGGTAGGCGCGGTCGTCTACTTGATCGCAGGCTTCACGCTCGGCGCGATTCCACGCAAAGACCTTGAGATCCTTAGTATCATCGGGACAAAGATCCTGCGGAAGATGGGGGTCAAACGACCGCTGCCCTGGGCAAATGCCAAAGCTGTCTCCTAGTGGCAACTCCCCAGCACTCAAGCCAGGGGCGCTGCACGGCCCCTGGTAGGCGGCAATATCTGTATCTGGTGGAGGTTTCTGGTAGAGGCGCTGGCCGCCAGCCCAGGCAATCTACTAACGAGAGGAGGAGCCATGCTCTCGCCCGTTGCGCGTGTCTTCAAGGCGGACTCCTGGCGCCGCTCCCGCCTGCATGCCCTGGACGGCCAACCAATAGATGGCCGGTCCTGGCTGGACATCCCGCGTGTCCTCACCGAGTGCGCGGTACGCGAAGTGTTTGGCTGGCGCCCTGCGAAGCCCTGGATTAGCTACAGTGCCATCCGCCACCTGGAGCGCCTGCTCCGGCCTGACTGGCGCGTACTGGAGTTTGGCGCGGGCATGTCTACCCTCTGGTTCGCGCGGCGTTGCGCGGCGGTCTATAGCATTGAAAGTGATGGCGTCTGGTATGCCACCGTCAAGGCGCTGCTTGCAGACTGGCATATCACCAACGTCCATCTGGAGCAGCGCAGTGGGGCGCCAGAGGCGATTGACGCCTATGCCGACCTCTCCATGTTCCCAAGGGCGTTTTTTGGCTGTATCCTGATTGACGGCCACGCGCGAGATCGCTGTGTAGAGACAGCGCTGTGGGTGATTGCGCCTGGCGGGGTGATCTTTTTGGATAATACGGACTTCGGCGTGCGCTGGGAGGTCTACGCGCGGGCCAGACAACGGTTGCTCTCTGCCGCGGAGCGCACGGGGAGCCGCGCGACGTTCCATACGGGCCTCGCGCCGGCGCAGTTCGTGGCTATGCAAGGGCTGCTGGTCGAATGGGCTGGCGCCCCGCGTGAGGAGGCATAGAGCGGTGTTTGTGGCCCATGAAGGGATTCCCCTCGACAATCTGGCGGGCGCCGTCTTTTCTGGCGATACGAGTATCATCTATGGAGACTTCCTATCGGGCGGAGGCGCCCGATATTTCCATCATTATCTGCACCCGTGATCGCGGGGATCGCCTCTTGCCAACCGTAGAGAGCGCGCTGGCCGATGCCTCGACGGCTGGCGCGGTTGAGGTGCTGGTGATCGATCAGAGCAAGGATGACGCCGTTGAGCGGGCGCTGGCCGCGCTGCTGGCGAGCGATAAACGCCTGCGCTATCTGCGCGAGGCGTCGGTGGGTCTGTCTGCGGCGCGCAACGCCGGGCTGCGCGCGGCGCGCGGCGCGCTGATCGCTTTTACCGATGATGATTGCACGGTAGAGCCGGGCTGGCTGGCAGCACTCAAAACGGCATTTGAGACGTATCCAGATGCCGGGCTGCTCTTTGGGCATGTGGCCTGCGCCGGGCATGATCCAACGCAGGGTTATCTTCCTGGCTTCAAAGCTGCCGAAGGACCGCTGACGCGCCGCCGCATGTTTCGGGGCGCCGGGCATTGGGGCATGGGCGCAAATATGGCGCTGCGCCGCGCTGTCTGGGAGCGCATTGGCCCGTTTGATGAGGTGCTGGGCGCGGGCGCGCTGCTCAAATCGGGGGAAGATGTGGATTATGTGATCCGCGCCGTGCGCCAGCGGATTGGCGTGTATCACTGCTCGCAGGCGCGCGTGGTTCATTATGGTTTTCGTCCCTGGGCCTCGGCCTCCGCTTTGATGAAGGGCGCGTCCCTGGGCATTGGCGCGATGTATGCCAAGCAGGTGCGTACCGGCAATCTGTTCGCCCTGCTCCTGACGCTCAACGACCTGCGCGGGCGCGCATGGGATGTCACGCGCAATCTGCTGCGCGGGCGTCGCCCGCTGGGCGCCAACGCCTTGCTCTATCAAATGAAAGGGTTTGGGCGCGGTTGGTGCCTGCCGCTGGATCGCCAGCACATCGTATTTCTTGTTTCTTTGGGGAATGATCGGTAATGAGTGAGGTACAACAAGGGACGCTTCAGACATCGACAACAACGACTGCGGCGGAAGCACTGCCGTTTATCTCCGTTATTATCCCGGTCTGGAATCGCTGCGAGGATTTGAAAGATACGCTGCTGCAACTGCAACGCCAGACCTACGAGCGCTATGAGGTGCTGGTGGTTGATAACGCCTCCACCGAGCCGGTCTCGCAGATGGTCCGCGAAAACTATCCTTATGTGCGCCTCTTCACGCTGCCGGAAAATAACGGTCCGGTGGTGGCGCGCAATCTGGGCATGCGCGAGGCAAAAGGCGAGCTTGTGCTGTTTCTTGACAGCGATACGGTGCCAGAAGATCAGGCGCTGGAGAAGTTTGCACGCAAGTTTGCTGCCGAGCCGGACCTGGGTGTCGCCAGCGGTCTGCAATATGACGCGATTACTGGCAAGCCCTGGTGGTGGTGGACCCAGCACGGCTATGATGAGGAGCATTACCTGCATACCTCGTTTGAGACGGCCTTCAAGTTTGAGGAAGGCGCGGCAGCAGCGCGCAAAGATGTCGTGCTGGCGGTGGGCGGTTACTCCGAAGATTTCTTTATCGCCGCCGAGGGGCGCGACCTGGCGGCGCGCATCACCGACGCCGGCTATCGTGTAATGTACTGGCCGGAAGTGACGTTTATCCACAAGGCCGCGCAGCGCCTGAAAACCAACCGCTGGTATCGCTCCGATGGGCGGCTCTATTTTGAGTTTCGCAATGAGTTCTGGTATACCATCAAGTATTTTCCGCTGCCGCTCTTGCTTATCAAGACGACGCTGAACCTGGGGCGCAACTTCCGGCGTGCCGTGCAGCATCACGCGCTCGCTGAGTTTTTTCGCGCCTATCGTGATGCCCTCAAGGGGCTGCCATCCAACCTTAAGCGTCGCAAAGTGCTGAAACCGGCGACGATCTATAAGATTACAAGCGCCAAATATAAGAAATTGCTGGGGCCGCTGGTGCCTGGGAAGAAAGAGGCGCTGGCCGAAGCCGCCGCGCGCAGCGGACGCCTGGAATAAGGCGCCGGTTGGCGTGAGCCGATGTTGTGGCCGCAGACCCACAGCGACGAATTTATTTGCCGGGCGCTTGGATTTATTACTGGCTCAAGCTGGAGTAACTCTACCTTGTACCGTTTTGGCTTTATCATGCAGCAGGTGCTGGGGCATATCACCGGCTACCGCAATTTTCGCCGCTGCGTCGAGCAGGACGCCAGCGTCATTCCCACCTGGAACGAAGTCACGTACTATGAGCCAGGCGGCTGGATTGAGCGCCTGCCTTTGCTGCCTGCCGGGCCAAAGGGTGTGGCGCGCGCCGCGCTTCAGGTGCGCCGGGGTCTGCGCAAGGGTCCATATGACGCGGTGCTTTTTAACAGCCAGGCGCTTTGCACGTTTGTGCGCGGCTGGATGCGCCGCGTGCCCAGCGTGATTGTCACCGATGTGACCCCCTTACAGTTTGATCTGATGGGCGAGTTCTATGGTCATCCGTTGCCGAAAGATTCCGCGCTGAATCGTTATAAACATCGGGTAGTAACAGATGTCTATCGCTCGGCCCGGCTGATTGCGCCCTGGTCCAACTGGACCAAAGCCTCGCTGATGCGCGATTACGGCGTGCCGCCGGAGAAGATTGTGGTCGTGCCGCCGGGGGTAGATGTCGAGCAGTGGGCGCTGCCGCTTGCTGGAGTGCGCGAGGCCAGCCTGGCGGCATCTGGCGGCCTGCCGCGTATCCTCTTTGTGGGCGGAGACTTTGCCCGCAAAGGCGGGATGCTGCTGCTGGACTGGTTTACAACATACGGCAGGGGGCGCTGCGAGCTGCATCTGGTGACACGCCAGCCGCCGCCTTTGCAAGAGGCGCTGCCGGGCTTGCATCTGCATACCAATCTGGAAGCAAACGATCCAGAGCTGATGCAGTTGTATCGTGAAAGCCATATTTTTGTGTTGCCAACGCTGGCGGACTGTTTTGGCGTGGCCTCGATTGAGGCGATGGCGACTGGCCTGCCGGTCATCACGACCCATGTGGGCGGCGTGCCCGATATTGTGGAGGATGGGCAGCAGGGCTTTCTGATTGCGCCGCAAGATGGCACGGCGCTGGCTGCCGCGCTGGATCGGCTGCTGGAGAATGCGGCGCTGCGCCAGGCGATGGGCGAGCGCGCCCGCGCCAGAGTGCTGGAGCGCTTTGACGCCCGCAAAAATGCCGAACACATTATCGGATTGATGAAGGGCTTCCGCGAATACATTCGCGGCTGAGGGCGCCTGTGGACGCCAAAAAGTCCTGTGGACTGCCGCGCATGGGCAGGCATTGGAGTCCGCAGGACTTCCTGGCCGCAGGCCCTTAGCGGCCAATTTATTGGCCGATGGAGAATCTATGAAAATCTGCCTGATTTCCCGCGAATATCCGCCGGAAACGCATATCGGCGGAATTGCGACCTATACCTATAAAACGGCGGGGGCGCTGGCGCGGCTGGGCCATGAGGTGCATGTTGTTACCGCTGCCTGGAAGCCAGGCGCCGACTATGAAGAAAACGGCGTATGGGTCCATCGCTTTGCCGAGCCGCGCGTCAAGCCGCGCGAGGTGCAGGCGCTGGCCCATGCTCGCCTGGTTGCCGCTGCGATTGCCCATATACCGGGACGCTTCGATGTAATTCAGGCATGCGAATGGGGCGGCGAAGCCTGCTGGTACGCATTGGCGCCGCGCCGCCGCGCGCCGCTGGTAACGCGCCTGGCAACGCCGCTCTTTCTGATAGATCGCCTTAACCAGCACGCGCAGTATGGCGCGCGCGGCCTGGCGTTCCGTCTGATGGAGCGCCTGCAAACACGTCGCAGCGATGGCATCATTTCTCCCACCCACGCGCTGGCCGAGATCGTCTGCCAGACCTGGAAGATTGCGCCGGAGCGCGTGACCGTTGTGCCCACCGGCATGGACCCGGCGCCGGTGCGTGCCAATGCTGATGGCCCCTTGCCCGAAGCTGTGCGGGGCAGCGAGTATCTGCTGTATTTTGGCAGGCTGGAGGAGCGCAAAGGCGTGCATATTCTGGCCCAGGCGCTGCCGTCTGTTTTGAGCGCGCATCCCCATTTGAAAGCGGTGTTTGTCGGCGAGGACCATTTCTATCGCGGCGGCTCGATGCGCGAGGCCATCACAGCGATGAATGCGGCCTGGGCAAATCGCCTGGTCTTTCTGCCGCGCCTGCCGCAGCGCGAGCTTTTCCCCATCATCAAGGCGGCGCGGCTGGTGATCTTGCCTTCGCTCTGGGAGAATCTGGCGAATACCTGCCTGGAGGCGATGCAGTTAGGGCGTCCTGTCATTGCGACGCGCCGCTGCGGCTTTGAGGAAGTCATTCAGGATGGCCTCAGCGGCTTTCTGGTTGAGCCGGGCGATCCTGATGATCTGGCCCGGCGCATGCTGGAGGCGCTGGCGGATACGGCTCTGCTGGAGCGCGTTGGCGCGGGTGCCCTGCGCCGCGTCGAAGAGTTTGCCATTGATCCAATGGCAGCGCGCCTGGCCGCTTATTACAAGCAGTTGATTGGCCGCTGGCGGCATCAGCCAGAGCGTCTGGTGCCCACCAGTGGGAACGATGGGAACGATGGGAACGATGGAAACGCCGGGAGCTATAGACAGGGGAAAACCTATGATGGCACTTGTGCCACAGTTCAAGACCTTTCATGAGCGGTTCTCGAAAACGCCCTGGCTCGGCGATTTGCTGACCGGCCTGGTTGCCCTGGCCGTGATCCTTGCGGACCAGGTGACAAAAGCGCTGGTGGTCGCTCGTTTTGCCGGTATCCATCAGGATGATGTTGTGCCTGTCTTCGGCAATGTCCTGAGCATTGTGTATCTCCAGAACACGGGATCAGCCTTCAGCGCCTTCCAGAACTCGCCAGTGATCCTGGCAATCCTCATTCTGATCGCCTGCTGTGTCGTTGCCTGGCTGTATTGGTCCCAGCGCGCCCATCCCTATTTCTGGCGAAGCCTGGCCTTTGGCTTCATCATCGGTGGGGCGGTAGGTAATCTGGCTGACCGTGTGCGCCTGGGATATGTCGTTGATTTCATCCATTTTCAGCTTCCTGCCATTCATTTTAATTTTGCCGTCTTCAATGTGGCAGATTCCTGTATCGACATTGGCATCTTCCTCCTGGTAATCTCGCTTTGGAGATCGTTCCGTCCCTCTGATAGCAGGAGACCAGAGACGGCTCAATCTGATACTCCATCGGGCTAAGGTGTGGAGTGCAGCACCAATGTCTTGCCGACAGGGGAAGGGCGCGCTGTTGGTCTTCCTGGCTGGCAGGAGGCTATCGCTGACAGCAGCTTTGCTGCTCAATGAGGCATGACTTGATAGATCGTGGAGGTTGATTTATATGCGTGTGATCCATGAGCGCAGCATTTTTCAGACGGGCGAGTATCTCGGCCATTTTCGACCCGAAGATCGGCAGAATCCCTTCCACCGCATCTATGCGCAGAAGCGCGTAGAGGTGCTGCGGCTGGCGCGTGAGGCGCTGGCGGAGAATGCTGCGGCCCGTGTGCTGGATATTGGCGGCGGCATGGGGCGCATTGCTGTCCCGCTGGCGGAACACTCTCACGTACACCTCTGCGATATTTCCGAAGCGATGCTGGCGCAGGCTCAGGCGGCAGCCACCGCCGCGCAGCTTCCCGCCGGACGATTCACTACCAGCGTGGTCGATGCCTCGAAACCGCTCCCCTTTGAAGATGCCAGCTTTGATCTGATTATCTGTCTTGATCTGCTGGTGCATCTCCCCAATCCGCAGGCCGCTGTGCGCGAACTGTATCGCGTATTGCGACCGGGAGGCGTGGCGCTGATCGATGCCTCGAACAGTGTGCCCTTCTGGGTCTTCTGCTATCCGCGCTATGTGGGCAAACGCCCGGCGCGCTGGCTCAAGACGCTGCGCGCTGGCGGCGTCTTGCCGGAGTGGGCCAGCATCGTCCATCATATGCGCCGCGCAACCTTTCTCGGCTGGCTGCGCGCTGCTGGCTTCACCGTTACCGGCGAGCGGCGCTATGGGCCGCTGCCTTTTTTGCCGAAATGGTTTCTCGCTGTTGCTCGGAAATCCGCATGAAATCCAAATTGTTATTGTATCTGACATCTGAGAGCAATCCCGCGAAGAACGCGATAGCAGCGACGCTGGCCTGGGCCGCCGAATCTGCCGGGTGGTTCTTCGAGGTCTATTACGACGCTTATCGGTTGGGCGAGCATTATGGCGGTGGCGACCCGGCCTGGCAGCCGCCCGGCGCGCTGACCGGCGGGACGATGGTTGGCGGCCATCATCACGAGCGGCTCTATCTGCTGCTGCATCGCTTTGAGACGCTGGCGCTGATGGATGGCCCGGTCGCGTTTGGCCCAACGCTGGAGCAGCTTGAGGTGCCCCGGCTGATGGTCTCCGGCTTTGCCGACATCTATCTGCGGGCCTTCGAAGCGTTGGGCCTGCCCCTGCCGGAGACTGGCATCGTGCTTGACGCGCAGCCCCGCCGCGATCTGGCGGGTGTGGACGCCTATCTCTACCCAGAGGTTGCGGCACGCTCTGCCCTGGGCCTGGAAATAAGCAGCATTACTATTGATGATCTGTCCCGGCTGGCGGATGCTGGCCTGCGCGCGCTGCACCCTTTGCTGCTGGGGGCGGAGGGTCAGCAAAAACTGGCTGATTGGTCTCCAACTGCCAACCTGGAACTTCCAGGCCCGCTGGATGTGTTGAAGCCAGACGATGATTTTGCGTCTATTACCGGGCGGGTGGCCCGGCGTTGGATAGAAGCGTTGAAAGGTGGTTGGGTGCTGGCCGATCCTACCGCTGTGGCAGCCTGGATTCCCGATGCCTGGCGCGACCAGCGGCTGGCAATCTATAGCAAACCGCAGCGCGTCATCATCCAGCGCCTGGAAGATGAACTGCGCGCCAGACCTGGCCGGGTGGCGACGGTGCTGGGACGGCAATATGAGGACGCTGATTTTTTCCTGCTCTCGTCATTGGGCCTGCCCTTTCAATTGATCGATCCCTGTCGCCCGCCGTTCCCTGTCCTGCGTCTGGCTGGCTATCACTGGACAGCATCCGGGAGCGCCGGGGCTACGCCAGTCCTTTCCAGCAGAGATGCTGGCAGTATGCTCCCCACCGCAGCCGACCAGGAGGCCAGCGGTACGTCTTCTGCTCCTGCCAGCAGGAACGCTGGCGTTCCAGGTATTGCGGAGACCGGGCCGGACGATGAGCAACTGCGTGCCTGGGCGCGTGAGGGCCGCGTGCTGGTCTCGATCATCTTCTGGACGGGCATGATCCGCGAGCTGGAGAACCTGCCGCGCGTTGTTGATCTGGTGGCGTTGACGCGCGTGAAGGGCGGACTGGCGTTGACGCTGCCCGCGCTGGAATATCAGCCAGAGGCGCCGCTGGAACTGCTGCGCGTCCCGCTGGAGCGCGGCGGCGTCTTTCCTCATCTGGAACTGCTGCTGGCAAGCTGTGGTCTGGGCGCGACGATTGAGTCGCGCATGCCGGAGGGTTGGCTGGCAAACTATTTACGTGCCACGAACGCGGCTTTTGATCGGCTGGGCATTCCACCTGCCTGGCGTCCACAGGGCTGGTGGGCGACAATGGATGCAGAGATGCTGCCCCTGCCAAAGCCCAGGCTGCCCATCACGCCGAAGTTTCAGGCGCGTGCGCCGTTTCTCCAACTGCGCTACCAATCGCCGGGCGGGCAGCAGGCTCCTGCGCCAGCATCGCTGGTGCCTGCTGAGGGCACAGCCGGGCTATCGACAGCCGCGCGGCGCCCCGGCTTCAAACGACAGATGGGCGACTGGGTGCGCGCACATGGCCTGCGTGCTATACTGGCGCCGTATCGGCCCTATGAATTTTTCGCGCCTGGGCCTCTGCGGAAAGAGGTGATCGAGGCGCTGCGCGGCGCCGGGCTGCGCTATTGGTTTAGCAAGGCGGGCTTTGGGCATCCGCCAACCGTTCTCTATCAAGACGCCGACGTGATCGCCCTCAATTATACGGTTGGGCAATGGGACGGCTGGACACCATTTGAGACGATCAACAGCGTGGCTGACCTTCGCTATGCTGAGCGACGCCTGCTCGCTATGAAACGCCCCGGCTGGTTGGTGGGGACGCTGGATACTTGCCTTTGGGCCTTTACTGGTCCCATCTGGGAGCGCGCGCCGGGCCTGCGCGCCATTGCGGACTTTGTGGCGCGGGGTGGCGACTCCAGGCGTTTGATCAATGTGACCCCAGGCGTCATAGCCCGCTATGCGCGCCTGCTCCAGCAATAGAGAGGTGGCTGCATGCGATCTTTGAAACGACAACTCACCCGCTTTCTACGCTTCCTGAAAGGCGAAGGCGTTCAGGACGACCGGACCCAGATCAAGCGCTTCTTTACGATCCTGGGCCTGGCAACGCTGCTTGGCTTGCTGCTCTCGCCGCTGGCGCTGCTCGTGACGCTTCCGCGCGCCAATGGGAGCAGCGTGCTGGTGGGGTCAACATCCAGCTCGTCGGATGGCACACCTACCGATACTCGTTCGACTCCTATCATCCTGAGTCCCACACCCAATACCTTCGCCCCCGTCAAAGGGCTGACGGATAATCCAGCCTATCAATGGTGGGAATGGCCGAACCATGCCCAGCCAGATAGCTGGTGGGGCGACCAGCAGAACGCGCAGACGTTGGGCGCTCAGATCAGTCTGATGCAGGAGTTGGGCGCTAAGCTCTTTCGCCTCGAACTGGTCTGGTCCTTTGTTGCCCCGACGATGCCAGGCGGCAGCACCTACAACAGCGCGCTGGCGCGTGATCCCAACTGGAGCGGCTATAACTGGAGCCGTTTTGATATGATCGTGCAGCTTACCGCAGCGGCTGGCATTCAACTGGTGCCTCAGATTGTCTATACGCCCGATTGGGCCAGCGGCGTGAGAACCACGACGAGCGGTGGCCCCAACGATCCGCCGGAGTCGGCGCAGTTTTTTGGCGATTTTGTCTTTGCCGCTGCCACGCGCTATAAAGGCCAGATTCATTACTGGGAGATGTGGAACGAGCCGGACTATGCCGCGCATACCTGGAATGGCACGATGCAGCAGTATGTCGATCTGGTTCTCAAGCCGGGCTATCAGGCTGTCAAGCAGGTAGACCCGACGGCGCAGGTCTTGTTGGGCGGGCTGGCAGGCGACACAATGATGGGAAAAGTGTACGCGGCTGGCGGTGGCCCATACTTCGACATTGGCAATTTCCACGCTTACTATACGGCAGGCGCGGGCGACAGCACGGCGCTCGACCACGTGCGCGGCGCGATGAATCAAAACGGCGATCAAAATAAGCCGGTCTGGCTGACGGAATTTGGCCTGCCTGCTCCAGAATCCGGTGGGGCGAGTGCTGAAGCCGATCAGGCGCAGTTGATTCGAGATGTTTACAGCGGCGTGAAAGCCCAGGCCATCTTTTTCTATCAATTGCATGATACCTTTGTCTATGGCGCCAGCGGTCAACCTATCAAGGAGGTCTATTGGGGATTAGTCAGCAATGACCTCTCACACCAGAAGCTCGGTTTTGCTGCTTATCAAGCTGCTGTTGGCGGCTCCCTGCCCCCCTTAGCGCTGAGCGTGCCGACGAGAACCAGCGCGTCGGGGCTGTTGTCCTGGCCTGGTGGCTCCAGCGCGGCGGTCTGGCGCGAGCGGGATGCGTAAGCACTGGCTGGCAAACCTCTGGATGCAGCGCCCGGCGCTCGCGCGCGCCAGGACGCCGCTCAAGGGCCTGACGGATAACCCGGCTTATCAATGGTGGCGCGACCCAACCATTCTACAACCCGATAGCTGGTGGGGCGCGGCGCAGACCGAGGCAACGCTGGGCGAGCAGGCGCGTCTGATGAATGAATTGGGCGCGCATCTCTTTCGTTTTGAGCTTCCCTGGCGCGCGATTGCCCCGGAGCGCCCCGGTGGCACCAGCTATGATATGTCGGCGGCCCGCGACCCTGCCTGGCGCGGTTATCGCTGGGAGCGCCTGGACCTGATTGTGCGGCTGGCCGAGGCGGCGGGCCTGCTGCCTGTTCCCCAGGTGGTTTTTGCGCCGGAGTGGTCAACTGGCGTCCCCACGACCAGGAGCGCGGGAGCCACCGCGCCCCCTGGGGCGCCGGGGCACCTGGCTGATCTGCTGACGGCCCTTGCCAACCGCTATCGTGGGCGGGTGCGCTGTTGGGAACTCTGGAATGAACCCGATCATCCCCACTTCTGGAGCGGCTCGCTGCGCTCGTATGTTGAGCTGGTGCTGCGGCCCGGCGCGGAGGCTATTCGGGCGGCAGACCCGGCCAGCACAGTCCTGCTGGGCGGTCTGGCGGATCAGCGCAACCTGGAGGTGATTTATGCCGCTGGTGGGGCGTCTTGCTTCGATGTGGTCAATTTCCATATCTATCCCACGCGCCCCGGCGTTGGGCAGGTTCTGCGGGCGCTGCGCCAGGCACGCGCCACGATGCGCGCCTGGCGCGATGCCTCCAAGCCTGTCTGGATTACAGAATGCGGCATTGCCACCGCGCCTCCAGTCCCCCCCAGCCCTTTTGGCGGTGTCACCAGCGAAGCCCGCCAGGCGCGCTTGATTCGTGCCCTCTATCGCGCGGTGGATGTTGAAGCAATTTGCTTCTATCAACTGCGTGACACCATTATCTTTGATGCTTCCGGCCAGCCGCTCAAGCACGTCTATTGGGGACTGGTCAGCCGCGATTTGCAGCGGCGCAAGCCCGGCTTTGAGGCATATCGCCAGAGCGCTGCCTTATAGCGATACGGGACGCGAAACAGGTTTCAACACCAGAGCGTGCGTTTATTTGCCAGCTTCTACTTCTTCTCTGGCGAGGGGCAAGGTGAACCAGAAGGTTGAGCCTGCTCCGGGCGTACTCTCAACGCCAACCTGCCCGCCATGTCGCTCAATAATGGTTCGGCTGATATACAGTCCCAACCCCAGCCCGATGCCCGACCCACTGACCACCTTCATTCCTGGGACACGGTGAAAGCGCTCCCAAATCTGCGTATGTTCTTCAGATGGGATGCCTGCGCCTTCATCACGGACCCACACCCGCGCCTGCGTTTCCTCTATCTGCATACCGATCTCGACAGGCCGATCCTCCAGCGAATATTTGAGGGCGTTCGTCAGGTAGTTGGTGACGACCTGCCCGATGCGCTCTGCGTCTCCCTGGATGGGGGCAGGTTGCTCAGGCAGTGGCTGAAGGCGCAGGCTCCGCTGCGGGGCAAGGTGGCGCTGTTCTTCAACGGTGTCACGGATGATGGCTCGCAGATCGGCATGCTCTTCACGCAGTTCCAGCTTGCCAGCCTGAATGCGGGAAAGGTCTAGCAGGTCGTTCACCAGGCGATCCAGCCGGTCTACTTGATAGAGACTGCGGAGGCTATGGGCTTGCAGAGACTTCAGTTCTGCGGCCATCTCTTCGGCTGATTTTGAGACATGGGAGGGCAGCCGACCGAGCCGACGATGAAACAATTGCATTTGCAGTTTGAGCGTGGTCAGCGGGGTCTTGAGTTCGTGACTAACGATGCCCAGAAACGCATCCATCCGCTGGTTGGCCTCGCGCAGCACCAGGGCTTGCAGCTCGGCCTCCTTGCGCGCGATTTCAAGCTGTTCCCGCTCTGCCTGGCGGAGAGATTCTTCAAGCTGTTTGCGCTCGGTGATGTCGAGCATCGCCGCGACCGCGCCAGCGATGGTGCCGTCTGTGCCCTGAATGGGCACAGCAGCGCTGAGAAATGTGTGGAGGTGCCCGTTGTCGGCCTGGACAATAATCTCCTGCCCGCGCGTTTCCTCGCCGTGTCGTAATGCGCGCGCGAGACCCCACTCATCAGGCAGAATGCGTTGGCCGGTGCTGGCCCACCAGCTCTGTCGAGGCTCTACGCCTTCCTGCACGATTCCATTGGGAGGGCCATACCCCCAGATGGCACGATCTGCCTGATTCCGTGTCAGCACTTCGCCTGCTGCGTTGACCATACAGACGCCGACAGGTAAGACTTCCAGGACTGCTTGTAGTCGTTGTCGCTCCAGTTCGCTGCGAGTGTGTTCCTGAGCCAGCGAAGCGGCGAGGTGTTCTGCTGCCCGGCGAGCCTGCTCTGCTCGGGAACGTGCCCGTTGGGTCTGGCTGGAAAGGGCGCTGATGGTGCCACAAATCAATAAAAATAAGATCAATTCCGCTACGTCTGTTTGCGTAGCCTTAGACCAGGAAAGCGGCGTGAATAAGACCACTGAGTAAAGCAGTATGGCGCCAGTAAGCGTGGCGACCAGGCTCGGACCGACCCCCCAACTGAGCGCCGCGATCACGACACCCAGGACAAGGAAGATATGGTGCGTGGTCAGGTCGGGATAGCGCAGGAGCAACAACAGGTCGCATGCGGTGAGCAGCATTTGCAGCACAACCGCAGCGAGATAGCTCATCAAAGGATGGCGCCAGCGTTGTGGGAGCCAGGGAGGGGCGAAAGCGTGGAGTGCCAACCAGCGTTGTGCAACCGACCAGACCTTGGCCGCTTGCTGGCGGAAGGTTGAGAAAGCAGAGAGCTTAGGAGAAGATAGGATGGCTTCAGGAAGGCGTATGTAGGCAGCCTTGCTTGCTCGGATGGCATACGGCGTTGGGTAAGCCTGCTGAGCAGACATGAGAGACTCCAGGATAGACTAGCCTGCATCCCTGAGCAGGATAGGCAAACTGCGAATCAGGGTAGATTTGAGTACAGGGCATTGTATGCAAGGTGAGTAGAATGTTCTTACGTTTCAATAAATTGTAGCAGGATATGCGTTCCATCGCAACCGCGAAAAGGGCATGAAGGGCAATCACTCTGGCTGATAGCGCTGGATGAGTTCCCAGAAGGCGGCGCGGCTTCCCATCTGTTGGCAGATGCTCTGCCAGTAGCGCAGATTGAAGATGGCGCTGTAGGCGGCGTTGGCGGCTTTGGGCTGGCGGAGCCACCCGGCTAATCGGGCCAGCGGCAGCAGGATGCTCACCGCCAGATGCAGCAGCGCGGGTTGCCCGATGCAGAGGTGTGCCAGCCGCTGGAGTGAAGGCTGGCGCCAGTGGAATTCTTTTGCCATGCTTTGCAGGGTCATGAGCCGCCCGCTGCGATACATGGCGACATCTGCCTGGCCGTAGGCGGTGGAGATACGCAGCCAGGCGCGCAGTGAGCGCCGGGCATGGTGCCAGCCTTTGGCGTCAGGATTGAAATAGAAGTGCAGGCGCAGATCGCGGAAACGATAGGCCAGTTCGACATCTTCGGCACGGCGGAAACTGGCATCGAAGCCGCCCGCCGCCAGAATATGCTCGCGGCGCACCGAAGCATTGCCGGTATAGAACTGGCGCGGCGTAGGTTCCCAGCGGCCAGCGGCCATATCAGCATACTGTTTCTGGAGCATAGCTTCTTCCCAGCGCGTCCAGGGGTTGAGCCGGAAGCCAGGTGGCGCGAGCAGTGTACCAATGACGACCGCTTGCTCATCCTGAGCATGCAGGCGCAGGTGTTCGGCGATCAGCGTTGGTTCGGGGACGACATCATCATCGATAAAGAGGATGATCGGCGCGGTGGCCTCGCGGACGCCGCGATTGCGGGCAGCGGCTGGCCCCTGGTTAGGCGTTTGCTCCAGCACACGCAGGCGATAGGGCATTGTCAATGCCCGGCACATGGCGGCGCTGCCATCTGTGCAGCCATCGCAGATGACCAGCACTTCGTACTTATCAGCAGGCGTGGTCTGCCGGGCCAGCGCCTCCAGCACTCTGCGCAGCGAGTCGCGGCGGTTATGCGTGGGGATGACCAGGCTGGCGATCAAAACGTTTTCACCACCTTTGCGGGCTGGCCGACGGCCACCGAGCGCGGCGGGATGCTGCGGGTGACAACGCTGCCCGCGCCGATGACTGCGCCTTGACCGATGGTGACGCCTTTGAGGACAATCACGCGCGCGCCCAGCCAGACATCATCCTCCAGGATGATGGGTTTGGACTCTCCCAGCATAGTTTTATTGCCTGCCTGATGATAGTCGTTATCCATGATGAGCGTGTAGTTGCCAATCTGGCAGCGATTGCCGATCTTCACCAGCTTGTGAGCCGAGATCGAGACGCCATAGTTGATAAAGACGCGGTTGCCAATTTCGATGATCCCGCCTGGGTCGGCAACGAGTTCACAGCGCACGGTGCCGCCATACATCAATAGGCGCTCGCCAATGGTGATACGCCCATAGTTTCTGACCAGCACGCGCCCAAACAGGCGCGGCCAGGGGCCAACGGAGGTACAGCGGCGCAGTGCCCATTTTGCCCGCAGCAGCGGCCAGACGCGCGCGGGCTGGCGCAGCGCTTTCAAGAGCAGCTTCAGCCGGTTGGGCTGGTGAGGAGGCACCGGCAATGAGGCTGCTGGTGCTGCGACGGCTGGCGCGGGCACTTCGGAACGTTCGAGCTGTTCACGAGCCATGAATGACTTCCTCAACCTGCTGGATGTAGCGGCCCTGCCGGTGCCCCGTTGGTCTGGCGGGGATGCCTACCATTGTGACGCCGGGCGGTACATCATCAATGACAACGGCATTGGCGCCAATGATGGCGTCATCGCCAACGACGATGCCTCCCAGCACGCGCGCGCCCGCGCCGATGGTGACGTTGTTGCCAATCAGGGGGAACTCATGCGTGTTGCGCATGCCAATTGTGACCGCTGTGATGAGGCTGACGTTGCGCCCCAGCCCGCGCGCCATGATGACGATGCCAACGGGATGAGCGATATAGAGGCCAGGCCCAACTGGCACGCTGGGTACAATATCCAGCCCATAGCGCCGGATGTTTCTTCGCCAGAGGATGCCGGGCACCAGCGGGATGCGCCGCCGATGACACCAGTGGCTCAGACGATAGAGGAAGGTGGCACGCACGCCCATATAGTTCCAGTAGAGCTTGAGGGCCTCCAGGACGGTGACAGGCGCATGAGGGTTGCCTCCTAAGAAGCCCATGCGTTTCCAGACCTGTACGTCCTGGCGGAACATCGCAAAGAGACCCATTGTTTTGGGTAGCCTGAGTTTGCCTGTTGCCATAGCTGTGCCTCGCCTTCGCTGTAGTTTATGGTTGCCGATTATTTTCTTCTTCTGCCCAGCGCGCTTGCTCGCGTGCCCACCGTGATTGCCAGGTTGCCGCGCCTCTGGGGCGTGACAAGGTGCGCTGGCCGGTGGGAGCCGCCTGGGGTGAGCGCGGCCAGGAAGGGCTGCCGTCTTTCTGGCCCCAGCGCGTGAATGTCTGGGTGCGGCTGGGTGTGTTATGTTTATTGCCTGCCTCTGGCGTCACCAGCGCATGCGCCAGCACGCCCACCTGCGCTTCGGGCGTTTCGGTCGCCAGCGGTGTGGAGACCTGAGCCGACTCTTCGGCGTTGATGGAGCGTCGCAGGATGCCGGGCAGATGGCCGATCACGCCGAACATTACGCCCCACAAGAGCATAGCGCGGTCGTCGGTTAACCCCAGGTCAACGTAGGAGACGGCAACTTGCATCACAATGAGGGTCACGCCAGCCGCCAGCAGCGCGCGCCCTTGCTTATCCCCGGCAGCGCTGAGTGCCTGAACCAGACGCCCGCCACGATAGATGCCGCTGCCAATGAGCCACCAGAAGAGGATAAATCCGAGAATGCCCGTTTTGAGCCAGACCCAGAGGATTTCGTTGTGGGGCGTGTAGTGCCAGAACGGCCAGCCAGATTCATTGGGAAGCCCCACATAAAAGGCAAAGGGTTGCCCAAAGCCCAGGCCAGTAAGGACGTTGTTCTCGATATTATAGGTGATGTCAATTTTCTCAAGGTCACGGTACAGATTGGATGCCGCATCGCGCGGGTCGGGATTGAATTGGGAGCTAATGGCGCGGGCAGGCTGGCAGAGGGTTCCACTTTCGCAGTTCCAGTAGGCGGCCAGATAGATGGTACTCAGCAGTAGGGTGACAGGCACGACCCTGAAGAAGATTTTTTTATCGACGCGGAAGAGGATAATGCCCACGAAGACCAGCCCGGCGGCAATCGCGGCAAAGCCGGCGCGACGGTGCGTGACCATCATGGCAAGCAGGTCGACGGGGATGCTGACGAATGCGAAGAGCCGCTGACGGCGTGTGCTGCCGAGCAGGATCATTGCTATCGAAAGCAAGATGGCGAATGCCAGCAGGACGGCATCCTCATGGTCGTAATCCAGATCGCCAACGTAATGGTTCAGGACGAAAAAGTAGCGAAAAATGTCTTCAATGCCCAACAAAAAGATGGAGATCAGGAGTACCCAGGTGAGCGTGTCCAGATCGCGCCGATGGGTGAACAGGAGGCCCACCAGAAAGTAAGCGGCGATGCAGAGGGCCAGCGAGCGAATCTCCCAGATAGCCACTGTAAAATTGCTGCCGGTGCGCGTTGCTCCCCAGAGTACCCCGTAGGCCAGCACGCCAAGTAAGGCGATGATCGGCCAGAAGAGCAGACCGCGCTCGAAGTGGAAATGCCGGTCGCGGCGCCCGCGCATGGCCCAGATCAGCAGGATCACGACGATAGTGATTTCAATTGGAGTGAGAAAGAGGCCCGCTTGCGGCAGCCAGCTTTTGAGGTCCGCGTGGAAATACCAGGCGAAGTTATTATACCAGGCGTCTTTGGTGATGGCTGTGCCTTCCGTGAGTAAACTGAAGAACAGCGCGGTAAAGAAGAGTTTTTTGCCCAGGGCCATTGTTGTGCCTTCCCCTCTCTCGACTGGGTGCGCGGCGCTGAACACGACCGCTTACATTTTCGATGGTGAGTACAAGAAGAGAAAGACCAGCAAAAAGGCGGCAAGAGCGATGAGCGCGACGCCGTAGCGGACTCTTGGCTTGATCCACAGGCCCAGAACCAGGCAGAACGTCATGAAGCCGAGTATATAGATATTCATCGGTGCCCCCTTCTTCCTCCTACGGCAGAAAGCGCAGCAGCGTGACCGACAGCGCCGGGAACGTCAATGCGAGCGTGCTGCCAGAGACGGGAACGTCGGCGAGCCGGGTCAGCTTCGGCGTTTCGTCGCTGACCTGATAGACCTGCGCGGTGCTTGCCTGGATATTGGCAAGGTGCAGCGTGGGCGTCAGGTCGGCAACGGGACTCTTATTGAGGACCATCACGCGCAGTTCGCCAGACTGGTGATCCAGTGCCCCATAGCATGAGATCAGGTCATAATTGCTGGAGACCGCACGCACCGAGGTGGTGCCAAACGAACTGCCCTGGCTATCGAAATTGGTAAACAGCTTCCAGGCGGCATAGGTGGGGCTGGTCTGGGTGGGATACGCCCAATAGCAGGCCAGGTCCACGCCTTCACGTCCAAAGATCGCCAGCGCTTCAGCCGCCGCCAGCGCGCCGCTGATGTGCTGGTCGGAGCCAAAATTCCATTCGGTGATGCCCAGTTTGAGGCCGGGATAATACTGTTGAATCCAGCCCTTCATGCGTGGGATCAACTGAATCTTGGCGTTGATCCAGGAGGCATCGGTATAGGTTGGGTCCCAGAGCGAGCGCACGGCGCGAATCCGCTGGGCATTGATCTTGGGGTCGGTGTTGTCAGGATATTCGCCGCCCGACGGGTAGTAATGAATATCCAGGACATCCAGGCTGCGCTGGCCGGTTTGCTCATCGTGCGCGCGAATCTGCGAGAGCCACCAGGGCAGGAAATCCTGATTGTTGTGGGCTGCGTGGTCGGCCTTGGTGTGGTAGTTGTCGCTGCCCCGATCCAGCGGCGAATAGAAGTAGCCCAGCCAGCCCGAAAGTACCGGGCCTGTCACCAGCGCGGTCGGGTCAACGTGCTTGACAGCGGTGGCGTAGTCCAGAAACGTATCGCGCATCTGCTCGTAGCTGAGTTCTGCCGGGCGAATGTCGGTGTGTTCGGCGAACCAGAGGTCTGGTTCGTTGTCCATCGCGTAGTAGCGCACGCCGCTGCTGCCCGATGGGCCGAAGCGCCTGGTCAGGTGATAGACCCACTCATCCTGAGCGACGGTTGGATCGGTCAGGTCTGGCGGATCGGAGAGCGCCCCGTTTTTGCGTGCCTGGGAGGGCACACTGGTGATCTGCTGGTTATTGGTGGGATCGTAGCCGTCGATGGCGTCTCCGCCGGGGGAGAGTGGGGGGCCGCCTGTCTGGGGCACGCCCGTTGAGCGGGTGCTCGATTGGTCGTCGCGTGCCACCCAGCCGATGTTGGGAATGGTCAGAATCGTTTCGGCGCCTGCCGCGTTGTTCGCCGCAATGAACTGATCGGCCACGCCGGATGGCTGCTTATCTGCTGGGGACGTGTGGTTATAGTTGCCGTTGCGGAATTCGTAGTCGCGTGCGGCATTGAAGGCATTGCCCAACTTCCAGTTATAGCGGCTGGTTTGATTCCCGCCCCAGCGGTTAAGCGGCAGGCGCAGGTCTTGAAGATAGGCAGTCGGCGCCAGGGCCATGCCATAGATCAGCGGACTGATGGGGCGATGATCCTGGGCAGCGTCAATGGTCAGCGTGAGTGATTGGGCGGTGACGTTGATTCTGGAAGGATTGGGCAGGGTCACGTTGAATTGATCGCGCACTGCGCCCACCGTGACGAGGTACTTCTGGCCGACCTGCAACGGTGTTGGAACGAGCAGGCTGACGCTCTGACCGCCAGCGTGATAGTGTGCCGAGAGCGGCGCTTTGGGGTTGGTATACGCCGGGTCGGCGCTGCTGATGCTGTAGAAGCGAGTGGCCTGGGCATCAGCGGGCAGCATGCGCTTGGTGAAGATCAGGGTGATAGTTGCCTGGTCATAGGCAACGCCGCTGGCGATATGGGGCGTGCTGAGGTCGGGCGAGTAGATGATGCGCAGATCGGCGATAGAGATGTCGGACTGATGAGAGCCGGAGGCATCTTCTAGTAGAACGCCGGTGATCGTCAGCTTGCTCACTTCTAGAGCGCTGAGCGGGATGCGGGTGAGCTTCCAGGTATTGCTGCTGATCCCGCCGCCTTCAGTATAGGGGCCAATCAGCGTTTTGGGGGTGTAGGCACCGCTCTGGTTGACGAACAGGGCATAGACTTTCTGATCGCTGGCGCTGCCGCCGTTGACGTAGAATTGCAGGTAGCCAAAGTTGGTGAGGTCGAGCGGGCCATGATGAAAATAGACTGCGCCCCAGTTATCCAGGGTTATTTGCATGGAAGGCTGGCTCTGGAATGTTTCTGCCTGGGAGCGCAGTTGATGATGCGCCCATGACCAGTCTTGCCAGCCATCGCCCAGCTTGCCATTACTGTAGATTACGATGTCATTGGGCGTGGTCAGGGGGCCGGTGAGGCTGAAGTAGTTAGGGCGCAGGAAATAGCTCAGCAGCCGATAGCCGCCGTAGCCTCCGGCAGCCAGGCCGATGCCTGCCGCGCTGATCCCAAGCAGGAACGTGCGGCGCTTCAAGCGCCGCGCTGTTCGTGGGGATGCTTCGGCCACCTGTGGGGTGACTTGCGCCTGCACCTGAGCGTGTGCCTGGAAAGGATCATCCTCCCAGGCGTCTTCGTCGCCGAAATCGTAGCGCTGCGGCTGTGTCTCTTCTTCCATGTGTTTCTCTTCTAGTAAAGAGTGCCTGGTTAGAGATAGCCGCCCAGCCAGCCAGGAATCGAGGGACGGGCTGCGTTGAGAACGATGCCGCGCAGCGTGGATTCATCCAACCGGGCAATGGCGTCTTTGACCATCTTTTCGGGCGTGTGGCCCGCACGTACCACCAGCACAACAGCGTCGGCCATCGAGGAGGCCAGGACACCATAGCTGGCGGTCAGCACCGGCGGGAGGTCAAGCACCAGAACGGCGCCGCTGTTATCCATGCGCAGCAAGAGATTGGCACGGGTGAGCATGCGGATCAGGCGCGCTGGATCGTTGCGGCAGTCTCCTGCCGGAAGCACAAAAAGATTTTCGGTGATCTGGCGCAGCGCAGTGGGCAGCGAGCATTCGCCGCGCAGGTATTCCGAGAGGCCCGGTTGGGCGGGGATGCCCAGGCTGCGATGGGCAGTTGGCCGCGTCAAGTTCAGTTCCACCAGCACGATGGGGCTGTCCAGGTCGGCAGCCATCGCGGTCGCCACGCCCAGGGCGATGGTGGATTTGCCTTCCCCATCCACCGCGCTGGTGATGCCGATGGTTGGCATGACATCCGGCGTGTTAGGCGATTGGATGGAAAGATAGATGCGCCGGAAATACTCCATCGTATTGGTGTTGGCGACCCCGCGACCTTCTTGCCAGTTATTCTGGTGGGCCATGCGTGTCAGCGCGGTCTCCAATGGGGCATAGCCTGCGCTGCCCTGAAAGGCAGGTCCGCTGCGTGGGCCGTCTGGAGTGCTGCCGGGTAGAGGGCGCGGGCTGTCCGGGGCAGCGCCAGCGCCTCCGCGAGCGCTCTCCGGGGCGCTGCCGGGTGGAGGGCGAACACCGTCTGGAGTGCTGCCGGGCATGGAGTATGGGCCGTCTGGATTGCTCATTGGTCCGCTGCGTGGGCCATCTGGGGTATTGCCAGGCATAGGGCGAACGCTCTCTGGAGCGCTGCCGACGGCGCCTGCCCCGCTGGCTTTGGGCGGCGCAGTCGTCCCAAAAGCAGGCGTGGTGGGATGAGGCGCGGCAGCGCCATTGGGGCTGGCTGTCGCATTCGGGCGTGTTTCTGGTCCACTCTCCTGCTGTGACATGTATTAGCCCTCCGCTCTGGTGGTGAAGGTTCGGCTGCTATCTGAAGAGGAAGAAGCGCTTTCGGCGAAGCGCGGCAAGGTTGCCAGGACGGGCACCTGCGGGAACTGAAGCAGATTCTCTTCAGAACCGACGACCAGTGACTCCTCGCGCAGCCCGCGCAGTTTGGGAATAACCTCCAGCACGGGCACCGGCATGACCTCAATAATATCGTCGCGCGAATGAATGCGCCGGTCGGTGACGGCCAGCAGGCCGATCAGCCCCAGCGAGATGCCCAGGCCGAGCGCCACGCCGCCAATCATGGCGGTGATCGTCGTCTTGCTTTTCACTGTTGGCGCGGTGGGCACCAGCGGTGGGTCGGCGACGGTGAAGGTTGTCAGCGTTTCTGCAAGGTTGCTTTTGTCGCTGATTCTTTCAATATTTATCTGGTCGTTATTGACATTCTGAAGAGCCTGTTGGTAGGCTTGCTCATATTGGGCCAGCGTAGCATCGGTACTTGGGTCTGCGGTCGGATTTTGCTGGATGTAAGCTTGCCTGGCCTGATCGGCAGCGTGCAGCGTGGCCTCGTCTTGCTGAAGCATCTGTTCGTAGATTGAAAGGTCCTCGTTGGCGTTCTGCTGAAGGTTTGCAATCCGCTGCTGCTGATAATCATTCAAGAAGACGGTGATAACCTTGGCTGCCAGTTGGGGATTGGGATCGCTGTAGGTGATCAGCAAGGTACGTGTCCCCTCAACGGCGATGCTGAGGCCGGAGGTAATGCGTGTATATACCAGGTTCTGCACATCGGCAGTGCCCTTGGGGTAGGTCTGGAGCATGCCCGAATCCTGGGCCACCTTGACTACAAAGGTATGAACTGTCAGCGACTCTTTGAGATCGCCCTGGAGGTTCTGCGCCGGGGTGTTATAGGGCGAATCCCCGGTGGAAACAGAGACAAAACTGTAGGTGATGACGACGGTGGCTTGCGAGGTGTAGGTGCTGGCGAAGGCGCGCACCGCGAAGACCACAATTAACGGGATGATAATAGCTGGTAAGACCAGCAAGAAAGGATGACGGAAATACGCCGCCACAAAACGCCTCATCGATGTTCCTCCCTGGGTGCGCTTACGGTGGAGCGCGCGGTTGCAAGGCTCTCAGCGAGCGCGCGCGAACTCCCACCAACGGGCGCGCTGGCGACAACGCTGCGCAGGTCATGCTTATAAAAACGCCAGGTGCTGCCGACTTTGTGCCCACGCAACTGGCCTGACCACATCAGACGATACAACGTTGAGCGACTGACGCGCAGGAAGCTCATCGCTTCTTTAAACGTCAGCAGCGTTTCTTCAGGGGCAAGATGTTCGAGCATGGGCATGGTCGTTCCCTCCCAAGTTCCCTGGCAACTGATACACAGGATGATTCCATGTTTGATAGTGTATAGCCTTGTATCATCGTGTAACATGGAGACCGGGTTGAGAACAGGTTAAGATGGCTGGCCGGGCCAGGATGGTCTGGCAACCACCTGACATCTGCTGCTACCCCAACACCTCAACCTATCAGGCATTTGCACACATCTGCCACTTCTCTCTAATACGAGAGAGGTATCCAAAACGCCGCCTCTATTAGCCCAAATGGGCTAGTGGATGCGCCGCTCGCCTTGCCGGGTTGGCGCCCTGATCGATGCCCCCTGCTGGTTGGGAAACCTGCGCTCCAGCCTCCTTCAACCTGCTTGCTCCTGCGTCTGGCGCGCGGTACGCACCCAGCGGCGCTGTCCCGGCGAGACGAGGGCAACGAGGTAGACCCACAGCTTCCAGAAGATGAAGGCGGGCGCAAACAGCAGCGAGCGATAGGCAGCGCGCGGCAGGCATGCCAGGCGCAGCCCGATCAAGACATGAACGCTCAGGCCGCACACCAGGAACAACGCCAGCGCCATATTTGCTGGCGCGGGCAGCAGCAGCGCTCCAATGCAGCAGCAAGCGATGAGGCCAGCTACTGCCGAGAGCGGCGGGACCATGATCTCCAGTGCGGCATCCAGCAGGGCGGCGTCCCTGGCATGCAGCGCGCCCCGGAGCAGGGCGGGCACATGCCTGCGGGTCAGTTCCAGCCTGCCGCGCTCCCAGCGCATCTGCTGCGATTGGGCCTGCCGAAGTGAGGTTGGCATGGCGCTCCAGACAATGGCGGCGGGCGCGTAGACAACGCGCCAGCCCGCTTTGACGAGCGCAATATGCTGTTCGGCGTCTTCGGTGAGTGAGAAGGCGTCCCAGCCAAACTGCTGGATGACGGCCCGGCTGAAGCACATGCCGGTGCCCTTGAGGCCACATGACCAGCCCAGGGTGGTGCGCCCCAGCGGGCGCAGATGGTTGAAGAGGGCAAAGGCGACGGCGCGCAGTCCGGCTGTCCAGGCTTCCTGGCTGTTTTGCACGCGATACTGGCTCTGGATGATGGCCTGGCCTGCCTGAAGCCGGGCGTCCATTACCTGCAAGAAGTTGGGCGAGACCTGCGCGTCGGCATCAATGAAGACGTAGGCATCGTAGTGATCGCCTGCTGCTTCAAGCTGCTGGAGCAGCCAGCGCAGGGCCTGGCCTTTGCCTGGGGCGCTGGCGTCCTGGCGCTCATAGACAGCAACGCCTGCCCGGCGCGCGATAGCTGCCGTTGCGTCATCGCAGTTATCAGCGACCACGTGGGTAGCAATCAACGCCGGGGGATAGTCCAGCGCACGCAAGCTGGCAAGCAGTGTATCTAGCACAGCCTCTTCGTTATGTGCCGGGATGAGCAGCGCAAAGCGCGTCGTTGGCTCGCTGGCGCTCGGATGGGACTGGGGCCGCTGTCCAAGCGCGGCGGCGCTGAGGATGAGGAGATAGAGGATGGGCAATACCAGGATAATCTCAACGCTCAGCAATAACGCCTGCAACACGAACACACTATTCAAGACGACTACTGCCTCTTCTTAACAAAATCATCAGAACATCTTCTTAACCCGATGTGCATGTTGTTGTGTTAAAAAACCAGGCGCATAGCGTCTTCGTCCTCAGAACGACCAATCACCTGCTGAGGAGAGTGGCTATGAGCCTGGACGAGTTGATTATCGCATGGTTTTGTC
>Ga0209062_1000855_pt1 | contig 69747 bp, 47 predicted proteins | sample Coa_R2_2_FD_187158 | JGI IMG/M metagenome (GOLD analysis project Ga0209062, IMG submission 187158) | Surface soil microbial communities from Centralia Pennsylvania, which are recovering from an underground coalmine fire - Coalmine... | ecosystem: Environmental > Terrestrial > Soil > Unclassified... | reverse complement strand
TACTGCTAGCGTACTTATTCGCGCAGGCGAATCAAGGCGAAGTGACGGCAAGGGCTGACGCTTGTGGATCTTCCATGCCGATAAGGGGCGCTTCCCGCAGACTGGCGGATCTGCTATCTTGAGCGCAACTAGAAACCTCCTGCATAGCGAGAATGAGAATCTTTCATGGCACTTGACCCTTACGAACCGTGTACCTGCGGCAGCGGCAAAAAATTCAAATGGTGCTGTCAACCGATCTTCGTCAACATCAATCGCGCCTGGGAACAGGAAGCGGGCGGCCAGCATGACACGGCCCTTCGTTTGATGGACGAGGTTGTGCGCGAGCACGAGGGCAACCCGGAAGCCTGGGGCCAGAAGGCGCGATTGCTTTATTCCCAAAACAAGATCGAGGAAGCCGAAAAAGCCTTGCAGAAGGCCTTCGACCTCAATCCTAATTATCCGGCCGGCCTGCTTCTCCGCGCGCACATTCGTTTTCACGAAGGCGAGGTGCGTGGCGCTTTGCTGTTGGCGCGTCGCGCCGCCGAGGCATATCATCCCGATGCACGGCACTACCTTGCCGAGGTCTATCTGCTCATTTTCGAATGCGAAATGCGCATGAATCGGCCGGTGGCGGCGCGAGCCGCGCTCCGGTTGGCGCGGCGCTTCGCTCCGGCGGAGGAAGAAATCCAAAAGTCGTTCGAGGCGCTCTTCGGCCCGGAAGGCCGCCTGCCCGCCGCGGCGCGGCGTGATTACATCTTCCACACATCCACCAGCCCGCAGCGCCAGCAAGGGATCCCAAACGTCGATACCCCGCGGCTGAGCGATCTGGTGAACGTCTTCGAACCACGGACGAAAGAAACTCCCCAGGACGCGGCGGCGTGGTACAATCTTGGCCTGGCCCACGCCTGGTTGGGCGACAACCCCTCCGCTCTGGAAGCGATGGGCCGCTATGTCGAGCTGGAAGCCGATGAGAAGGCCGCCGGCGAGGCTGCCGCTCTCATGGAAGTGCTACGCTGCGGCCAAGGACAGGAGGATGACGGCGATTATCGGGAGCACGTCGTCAATTATCCTTTCCGCGATCCGCAACCAATTGTCAATCTCTTGCAGGAATGGGAGCGCGCCCGACGACTCGTGCCTTTGCCGACGCAGCAAGAAGGCATGTTCATGGGGCTAGTCTTGGAACTGAGCACGGCTGGACTCATCACTGTGGGCGCGCCGCCGTCCGACGCCGGCCGGCTGGGTGGCTACGTCGTCATCATCGGCAATCTATTTCAAATTACCAGTCCCTTAAAGGAGCCGTTCGATCGGCTGCGCGACGAAGTACGGCAACGTCTGTCTCTTGGCCTGACCGAGCTGCAAGAACGGCATGCACCCATCCAGTTCGCGGACGTGACGGCCGAGGCGCTGCTGTTTCCCTTTAAGCAATCCGAAGACAGCGCCCAGCAGGTGCTGGAGCACGTGCAGAAGCACTACGAGGAAACGTGGATACATAGGCCGCGTCGTTCGCTCTCGGGCAACACGCCCCTCGATGCCGCCGCACACCCGACGCTTCGCAAGCATCTCCGCGGCGTCATCCAATTCATCCAGGACTGCGCCCGGGGTGGCATGATCGCCAACTACGACTTCGATCGTCTCCGCCGGAAGCTCGGGTTGCTGGACGCAGGGGTCAGTGGGACCGGCGTCCCGCCGGTCCAGACCCTGCCGAGCGAGACGCCGGTCCCACCGGTCAGTCTCGATATTTCCTCAATGGGTGCGCCCGAGTTGGCCTCACTGAACGCAGCCGAACTAGCGGACGAACAACTAGAACAAGCCTATCAAGCAGCAGTCAAGCTTGACGCTGAAGAATTGGCGGCGAATTTTGCTCGCAATCTGATCGCTCGGCCGATACAGCCGGAGCGGACAGATCGATTCCCCTGGTACTCCTATTTGGCACAATTCGCGTTGCGAAGCGGAGACAAGGATGCCGCCCTCGATTACATCAACGAAGGCGAGAAGACCGACTGCGAACACAACGAGGGCCGGCGGCGCAACGAATACGAGTTGCGCCGCGGCCAAGTCCTCGTCAAGCGCGGCGAAGTCGAACAGGCCGCCGAGGTATTCCAGCGCTTGATCGAGCGCGTTCCCAATAATTTCCGCTATCGCGGCAGCGCCGCCGAGGCTATGCTGTCGCTTCGGCAGCCCGCGCGAGCGCTGCGCTTCGCCGAGGAAGGCATCGCCGCCGCCCGCCAGGCAAACGACCGCGATTCGGAGCAATATCTCCAAGAGCTAGCCGCGGCAGCAAATAAACAGATGGGATAAAGCCGATATAAAATGAACCGCCAAGACGCCAAGGACGCCAATCCAAGATAGAGGAAAGAGAGAAAAAAGAATAATCATTCGGCCTCCGGCGATCACTTTTCTTTGCCTTGTTTGTTTTTCTCCTCTTTTTTATCTTGGCGTCCTTGGCGTCCTCGGCGTCTTGGCGGTTTGTTCTTGATGCGGTGAATGATGCACCCATTACAAGGCAAGGTCGCGCTGATCACCGGCGGCTCGTCCGGGATCGGTCGAGCCACGGCGTTGCGTCTAGCCTCTTTCGGCGCTCGTATCGCCGTCGCCGCGCGCACGGTAGAGGCTTTGGATGAGGTCGTTCGAGAGTGCGAGGCGCTGGGTGTCGAAGCATTGGCCGTGCCCACCGATGTGACAGCCCGGGAGCAGTGCCGACACGCCGTCGAGACGACGGCTGAGCGCTTTGGCCGGCTTGACGTGTTGGTTTGCTCGGCCGGCGTTTCGATGCGCGGCATGTTCGCCGATGCCGAGCCGGCCGCCCTCGAACACATCATGCGCGTCAACTTTTTCGGCACGCTCTACCCGACCTATTTCGCCGTGCCGCATATCAAGCGTTCTCGCGGCTCGCTTGTCGCCATTAGCAGCTTGACCGGCAAACGCGGCACACCGTCTTACGCCATCTATGGCGCTAGCAAGTTCGCAGTGCGCGGCCTGTACGACAGTCTTCGTATGGAATTGGCCGCCGACGGCGTTCACGTCGGCGTAGTCTCGCCGGGCTTCGTGGCCACGCCGTTGCGCCAGCGCGTTCTCGACGCCAGCGGCCGGCCGTGGCGAAAGCCGCCAATACCGCCTTTCCGAATTTGGCCGATCGAAAAATGCGTCGAACGCATCGTCCGTCTCATCATCAAACGCCAAGCGCAGGCGCTGGTCGCCCGCCCCTTTGTCGTCCCTTTCCTCGCGCTGGATGAAATCACTGGCGGCCGCCTCGGCGACTGGTATCTGGGCAGCAAGTTCGATCCCGCCGATGCTACTCCTCCCAAGTAGGTCGCGCGAAACACAGAAAAGGACAAAAAAGACAACAAAATGACAAAAAAGAATGAAGCAGCCCCTTGCATTTCATTCTTTCTATTCTGTGTCTGTCTCTGTGACTCTGTAGTTAGATTCCTCTGTTAAACGGTAACGTGCGTCCAAGCTGGCGCATCACTGGCCGGAAACGATTCGGCCGAGGCTTCCTCCACCACGTCGATCTTCTCCGCCTCCGGCGCGCCTCCGTGGTGTTGCTGCACCTCCTTGGCTAACATCTCCGCCACGCGGTCGAGGGCCGTCGTCATGTTTTCATCCACTGCTTCGGCCGTCAGGGTGGCCGACGGCAGAGGCAAAATCGCCCGTACCGCATAGATCTTCGCTTTCGGATCATATTGAATCCGCAAATCGAGCCGCGTCTCGTCGGGGTTTTCGGCGCCAATCATTTCATCGAGATACGACTCTTTGCCGACCCAATATTCTCGCGCATGAGCGACTTCATTCTCCACACATTTCTGACACACCGCGTTTGTGCGCATGTCTCCCTCCTTTGGGCTTTCAACAGGGGATGTCGCAGGTGAAAAACATCCTCATTTACTTCTATGCAACTGCAATGCCGGATAAACACTGGCCACCTCAGCAGTGTTTCTCTAGATTCATTCTGACGTTCGTTTGATCGTTTTAATGATTTGCCTCCCTTGCGGTTCTGGAGGGTGTCATGATCCATGCTCCCACTGTCCCCCGGCCTCGCCGAGCATTTACGCTCATCGAATTGTTGGTAGTAATCGCGATTATCGCGGTGTTAATCGGCTTGTTGCTGCCGGCGGTGCAGAAAGTGCGTGAAGCGGCTGCGCGAGCGCAATGTCTCAACAATTTGAAGCAACTCGGCCTGGCCATGCACAACTACGAAGGAGCGATCGGCAAGCTGCCCCCGGCCTTCAGTACGACCGTGCCGCCTGCCTGGACCGGCCTACCGGCGTATTTCTTTAGTTGGTCCGCGCTCGCCCAGTTGAATCCCTTCCTGGAGCAGACCAACATCTACAACTCGATGGATCTGACACAACCGATCTACGTACCGCCGAATTTCAACATTTCACCGCCCAATCAGTTCGCCGTGCAGCAGGTGGTCAAGCTGTTTCTCTGCCCCAGCGACCTGATGCAACCGGTCGCCAGCGGGTCCACCGCGGATTATGGCGTTCCCACCATCGGCCCGACCAACTACGCCGTCTGCGTCGGCACCGGCACCACCAACGGCGGGCCTCCCTTTGGCAGTCCACTGAATTCCGACGGCATGTTCATGGCCGGTACCGGCTTCCGCATAACGGACATTACCGATGGCTCAAGTAACACGGCGATGATGTCCGAGAGTTTGCTGGGTGCTGGGCCGACGAATTTCAGCGGCCCGATGCCTTCGGCTCCCAATGGAGTGCAACGTATCTACGCCTACACCGGCTTCGGCACGCCGCTTAGCGACGCCGCCTGCGCTGGCGCAAGCCAATGGAACGTGTCCGACCTGCGCGGCTTCATGTGGGCTAGCGGCGAGATGCGCTGCGGCTCGTACAACCACTATTACCTGCCGAATGCCCCCATTTACGATTGCGTGACCAACGACCTGACGACGTACACGTCGATGGCCTTCCGCGCCGCTCGCAGCAATCATACCGGCGGCGTCAACGTGCTGTTCGGCGACGGCAGCTCGCATTTCGTCAATCAAAGTGTGTCGCAGACGACCTGGCGCGCCCTGGCCACGCGCTCCGCCGGCGACCTCCCTGGCAGCGATTATTGAGCTATGAATATTGACACCAAGAACGATCCTTCTTTGCTCACAATCTCTGCCAGCCCGCAGCCCGAGCAAGGGGGCCTTTGCGATCGCCGCGGGCTGGTCGAGAACCCCTGGCGCTGGGTCCATATCGGCGTGGCCGCGCTCGCGATGGTGGCCACGCTGCCCGGTCGCACGCACGGGCTTGGACTGTTCACCGAGCCGATCCGCAAGACCTTTGGCCTGGACACCGAGCAGTACGGCTTGCTGAACATGGGCGCGACCTTGTTAGGTGCGCTGTTCTGCCTGCCGTGCGGCGGGTTGATTGATCGGCTGGGGACTCGAGCCGTGCTGATCGGCGTGATGGTCGCGCTGGGAGGAAGTGTCGTGGCCATGAGCCGGCTGGAAGGCGATTCCTCCTCAACGATATTTCTGGTGAACTTCTTCTTGCTGATCCTGTTGACGCGGGGACTTGGCCAGAGCGCCTTGTCGGTAGCCAGTCTGTCGCTCATCGGCCGCACGGCGCCACGGCGCGGCGGCTGGGCGATGGGGACGTACTCCGTGCTCGTCTCGGCGGGCTTTTTAACCGCTTTCTGGATTCTTGGGGATGTCGTGAAGCGCAGTCCCAACGACTGGCGTGCGGCGTGGGCCGGCATCGGTCTAACGGTGATTCTCGCGGGGGTATTGGCCGGTTTCCTGGTACGTCCTCGGCATTTGGGCGCGAAATCGATGGTCCCCGAATCGGCAACGGACGCTCTGGCTGAAACAAGCCGGACGCTGGGCCAGGCGCTTCGCAGTCCGGCGTTCTGGACGTTCGCCGTGGCTGTATCGTTTTACGGGATGGTCGCCGCCGGCACGTCGCTTTTCAACGAGAACATATTAAGCACGCTCTTTCCCGAAGACACGAAACGAATCTTCGTCAACGTCACACGCCTGGCCATCCCAGTCGGTTTGGCGAGCAATCTGCTGGGCGGCTGGCTGATGACGCGCTGCTCGTTGAGCCGAATTTTGGCCGGTGCGATGATGGCGCTGACCGTAGCCCTCGCGGCGTTTCCCTCGCTTGGCGCCGAGTGGCAGGTATACCTGTACGCGGCGGTCCTTGCGGCTGCTGGCGGCTTCATCACCGTTTGCTTCTTCGCCGTCTGGCGCGCCGCCTTCGGTCCGGCCCACCTGGGCAAAATTCAGGGGGCGGCACAAATGCTCACCGTCTTGTTCTCCGCTCTCGGCCCGCCGCTATTCGGCAGCGCCAAGGCCCGCCTGGGTTCGTATCTTCCACTATTCCCCTACTTGGCCGCCGCCTCCCTCGGCTTGGCGTTGACCGCCTGGCTGGCCGGTTTGCCCGGCGAGGCGAACGGCCGGCGTTAGCCGGCTGGTCGTGGCCCCAACCAGCCGGCTAACGCCGGCCGTTCGCCTCAATAGGAACCAGACATGCTCCAAGCCGAACAGCGCGAATTTTATCACGATCAGGGATACCTGATCCTCCGCGATTTCTTTCCGCCCGCGCTGATGGCGGAAGCCGCGGATGAGGCCGACGCTTTGTCGCGGAGGCACGATCTCATCGCCGTCGACAACCTGCGCTGCCGTTTCCAAACCAACGTTCACACCGGCGCTTGCACGTTCGAGACGTTCGATCCCATTCTTGATCTGTCGCCGCTGTGCGCGCGGATCGCCGCCGACGCTGGCTTGCTGGCCATGCTCGCTGACCTGTACGGCGACGAAGCGTGTCTATTCAAGGACAAGCTCATCTTCAAACCACCGGGTGTGAAAGGCTACGGGCTGCATCAGGACTGGATCGCCTGGCCCGGTTTCCCGCGCAGCTTTCTGACCGTATTGGTGCCCTTCGATCGCGCGGATGCCAGCAACGGCTGCACCGAGGTTTTTCCCGGCTATCATAAGAATGGCTCGCTGTCGCCGGAGGATGGCCACTATCACGAGTTGCCATTCGATCAAATCGACCCGCAGCGCGGCGTTCTTCTGGACCTAGATCCGGGCGATGTTGCCATCTTCGGGGGCTTCACGCCGCATCGCTCAGAGCCGAATCGTTCCCCGCACTGGCGGCGCCAGTTGTATTTAAGCTACAACAAACGCTCCGACGGCGGACCTCAGCGCGAAAGACACTACAACGAGTTCCACAGCTGGCTTCGTGTCAAGTACGCCGAATACGGCAAGCATAACCTGTATTTCCGTTGATCGATTCGCCTGTAAACTTGGAGACGCCAATGACTCTCGCATTGCCGATCGCCCCCGCTGTTCGCTTCCATTTGTCGCTTAACGTCGCTGACTTGGAGCGGTCGGTCGCTTTCTACCGCATCCTGTTCGGCTGTGAGCCGGCCAAGTGTCGGCCCGATTACGCCAAGTTCGAGTTGGACGACCCGCCGTTGGTGCTGTCGCTGGAACCGACGCCTCCCGGCCCTGGCGGCGCGCTCAATCATCTCGGCTTTCGCATGTCCGACTCGGCCGCCCTGGTTGCTGTGCAAATGCGTCTGGAACGAGCCGGCATCCACACGAAGCGCGAAGAAGGCGTAGAGTGCTGCTATGCCCGGCAAACCAAGTTTTGGGTGACGGACCCGGATCAAACCTTATGGGAGATGTACACTCTCGACGAAGACATCGATCACCGCGGCGCAGGCCAAACACGTCAGCAAATGCTGCCATAATTGCTACGCGCCGCACCAGCAAGGAAAACTCATGCTCTTGCTGGTGCGGCGGGCTGGTACTCGAATCAAAGACACGCTGGAGCAAAACCGTCCGGTGAGGTATGCTAGCAGAGTGAACCCCATCGGACGGTAGGTGTCATGAACGAGCCATTGCAACCCAGCCGTTGCGCTCGCGCTCTCCGCGCTCTGGCGGACCCCGAACGGCTACGAATCATTCATTGCCTGCGCGGCGGCGCGCGCAATGTCAGTGAGTTGGCGGCCTTGCTTGACGCCGAGGTCGTGAACATCTCGCACCATCTTGGAGTCCTGCGTCACGCTGGCCTCGTGCAAGATGAAAAGCAGGGTCGTTTCGTCGTTTACCGACTGCATCCCGACGTATTCCGCGGTCCGAGCGCCGATGAGAGCGTCGAACATCTCGATTTGGGATGCTGCCGACTGGAGTTACCCAAGAGCTAATTGGAGGGCGCCCCGGAGAGAAGTCGTGAGATGCCTGTGCCATTGACAGCGGACCAATTCCTCGAATTGGTTGGTAAGAGCGGCCTACTCGACCCGAATCAGCTCCAGCCCTACCGTCAGAGTTGCCGCGCCGGCGAAGTCTCAGCCGAGACCGTGGCTGATGCCTTGGTCCGCGATGGGCTTTTGACCCGCTTCCAGGCTGCTCAGTTGCTCCAGGGGAAATGGCGAAACTTCATCCTCGGCGGTAAATACAAAGTCCTGGGGCCGCTCGGCTCCGGGGGCATGGGCCATGTCTACCTCTGTGAGCACCAAATCATGCGGCGTCGTGTGGCCGTCAAGGTGCTCCCCCTCCACGCCGGTCAAGGCGTTTCGCTGGCGCGCTTTCATCGCGAGGCCCGTGCGGTCGCGCAACTGAAACACACCAATATCGTCGGCGGCTTCGATATCGACCGGGACGGCAAGCGGCACTTTCTGGTCATGGAATACATCGATGGCAGCACGTTCCAAACGATCGTCGAGAAATGCGGCCCACTCGACCCGCTGCGGGCTGCCCATTACATCCATCAGGCCGCCCTGGGACTCCAACATGCACACGAGGCCGGGCTGATCCACCGCGACATCAAACCCTCGAACCTGCTCCTTGACCGGACGGGCACGGTGAAGATCCTCGATTTGGGTTTGGCCCGCTTCTTTCACGACAAGTCCGACGATCTCAGTAAGCGCCATACCGAAAGCCCGGTCGGCACCATGGACTACATGGCCCCCGAGCAGGCGCTGAACAGTCATCTGGCTGACATCCGGGCCGACATCTACAGCCTGGGAGCCACTTTCTATTTCCTCCTTGCCGGGCATGGTCCGTTCGAGGAGGGATCGCCGCTTCAAATAATGATCCGCCATCAGCTCGCGCCACCCACACCTATTCGGGATATTCGCCCGGACGTGCCCGAAGAACTGGCCGCGGTCATCGGCCGAATGATGGCCAAAAATCCGGCGGAGCGTTACCAGACATCGGCAGAAGTCGCCCAGGCGCTTGGCCCTCGGACTCAGACGCCCATCCCCCCGCCGCCTCAGGAGGAGATGCCGGAGTTGATTTCGCCGTCCCGCGGCGCGACGGAGTCGGCATCCGGGTCGGGATTGCCCGCGTTTCTCTACGAGCCATTATCCTCGCCTACTCCCTCCCCGGCACGAGGGGCGGATACGGCTTGCGCCCCCAGCACCCCATCGCAGCCGGATCCTCTCCCGATGCCGGCCGAAGCACGAGATTCCTCGACGACCCTAGAAGAAGGCAACATCCCGAAATTCTCCAGCGCACCGCCGCCGCTCCCGGCTATCGGAAGCCAAGAGACAAAACGATCGGCAGATTCCGTTCCCCCGGCACATGGAAACGATTCGCCTCGCTTTCCCGGCCGCACGGTCTCTCCACGCGTCGGGACGCGGCTTGTGGTCGCGGTCATCGCCATCCTGCTCCTTGTCGCTGGCATCGCCGGCGTTGCCTTGATCCTTAGGAAAAACGGTGAGGCTTCGCCTCCCTCTGCGGCCAGACCAGGAGAGCAGCCGCCCGCACAAGCGCCCATGCGGCTGAGGTTGCTCGTACCAGCCTATTTCTACCCAGGGGGCGAAGGAATGGCGGAGTGGGACAAGCTGCTGGCGGTACCGGACCCTTCGGCGATCGTGATTATCGTCAACACGGCCACCGGGCCGGGCAAGGTGGCCGACCCCAACTACATCCAGGTAATCCGCCGCGCCCGGCAGGCGGGCTTCACGGTCATCGGCTATGTTTCTACGAGCTACGGCGCGCGCCCGCTCAACGAGGCGAAGGAAGATATCGACCGTTGGATAAGTTTTTATTCCGGCATCCAGGGCATCTTTTTCGATGAGCAGGCTAGTTTGGCGAATCAGATCGATTACTACGCTGAACTTTACAACTATGCGCGGAAGGAGCGGGGATTGAGCCTGGTCATCAACAATCCAGGCACAACCTGTGCGGAGGATTATCTGGCGCAACCGGCCGCGGATGTGGTATGCCTGATCGAGTCCACCAAGGATTTTGACGAATTTCATCCTCCTGCCTGGATGAGCCGCTACAAAGTATCCCAATTCGCCGGCGAATTTCCCAAGATCGACGATTCCGGGAAAATGAAGCACTACGTCGATGAGATGCTCACCAAAAGAGTGGGATATTGTTACATCACCGACGGCAAGGGGGAAAACCCGTGGAGCCGGTTGCCTCGTTACTGGGAAGCAGAAGTAGAGGCAGTTCGGCAAGTCAACCAGAGAGATAAGGCCCAAGCTCTACCGTAAACTGGGCAAGCCGCAGCGATCGTGCCGGGCGCGGGTTCCGCACTTCCTTGCCCGTCGTACTTTTCCTCCCTTGCCACGTTGTCGATGTTGCCGAAAGGGAATGATGCGCTATCCGAGCCGTTTGCCCGGACAGCCTCCGATTCACGCAGGATGCACACCATGGGGCTACCAGAGCGCACCTCGACTGGCAAGACGCCGGTCCCACCAGCTCGCGGCAAATGGAAGCGACGAATGCTTACCGTGTTCGTTCTGCTTCTGTTGCTGTTCGTCCTGTCGCCAATCCTTCTTGCAGGCACGCCGCTGCGCAATTGGCTCTTAGCCCGCGCTCTGCCGCAGCTCCAGGGCGACATCCGCATTGGCGGCGGCTCCTTAGGGTGGGTCCGTCCGCCGGTCTTCACCGACATCGAGGTACGAGATAGCGCCGGGCGGATCCTGCTCCACATTCCGCGCCTGGAAGGGAGCAAATCGCTGGTGGAACTTCTGCGCCATCCGTTTGACCTCGGTGAATTCCGCCTGACCCAGCCCGCCGTCCACATCGTTTGCTCGCACGATTCGAGCAACCTCGAGACGGCCCTGGCGTACTGGCTGCAAAAGAAGGAAACGCCGTCCGATTCCGCCTTCGCCGTCGATGGCGTCGCGCTCCGCATCGTAATCTCCCAGGCGCGTGTGTTACTGGAAGACGAGGACAACGGCCGTACTTGGTCGCTTGATCCTTTGGACCTGACCGTAGCGATTCCCCGCAATCGCCGCACACCGCTGCGATTCGAGGTCAATGCGACTGCTTCCGGGAGCGCGGGCGTCCCGCCCGCAGCGGGAGGACAGCAGCCTCACCCTCCCGGCCAACTGAGAGCCGAAATATCGGCTAATTTTGTTGAGTCAACGAGCAACTCGCCGCGCTTTCGCGCTGAGGGAGAGATCAGCGCACGCGAACTGCCGCTGGAGGCGGCCGAGCTATTCTTGCGCCGCCTCGAACCGCAGATTAAACTTGACGGCCGACTCAACGCCAACGTGAAGCTGCGTCCAAACGATGGGCAACCCAACTCGCCGGACATGCGGATGGAGGGAAGCATCTCGCTCGACGCCCTGGAGCTAAGCGATTCGATTCTGGGACCGGACATCCTGCGTTTGCAACGGGTCGAAGCACCGTTGCGGATCGCTCTAAGGGGAAGCCGGCTGTCGATCGAGCAGCTGGAAATTCAATCCGAGGTCGGCAAATTCAGCCTCGCCGGCACGATGGATATGGCAGAGGATCTGCGCGACGCCCTCATTAAGCCGGGCCACCGCCTCGACGCAGAGTTGAACCTGGCACGCTTGGCGGATTTGGTTCCCAACGCGCTGCATTTGACCAAAGACATGCGAATGAAGTCGGGAACGTTGTCGCTGCATCTGAGAAGCGCACTCCACGGCGAGGGGCTGCTTTGGGAAGGCAATCTACACACCTCCGACCTGGAGGGGCTGTATCAGGGCCAGCGCCTCACGTGGAAGGAACCGTTCTCGGTTGTTTTGACGGCGCATCAGGAGATAAGCGATCCGCTGCCGGTGTTGGAGCGCTTTCGCTGTGATTCGGATTTCCTGCGTTTGGAGATGTCCGGCTCGCTGGAAGAATGGACGGCGCGAGGAAGCTTCAACCTGGGACGATTGAGGGAGCACCTGTCCGGCTTCATCGATTTGGGTTCGCTCCACGTTCAGGGCGAAGGCACGTTGCGGGCTGCGGCCAGGCGCAATCCGCGCGGCGGCTATCGGCTGGAAAGCGACCTCGGCCTCAATCAACTCAGCGTGGCCGACGGCGCTCGCGTCTGGCGCGAGGACAAGCTCACGCTTCATCTCGACCTGAGCGGCGACAGCGGGCGGGATGCCCGCATGGCCTACGGCTATCGCATTGAAGCCGGCGCTTTGCACATCTTAGCCGGCAAGGACGGCATCGATCTCGACTTGCTGGAACCATTTGCCAGTAGGACCGGTGTTCTTGGTGGGACCGGCGTCTCGCCGGTCGTTCCTCCTCTCCGCGTGCGCCTTCGTTTCCACGGCGACTTGGAACGCTGGAAAGGACGCATCACCAGCTTGACCGGTCTGCTCGACGGCGTTCGTTTGGCCGGCCAGATCGACATGGACGGCCGCCTTCGCTACGAGGCTGAGTCGATTCAGCTGGAGGACATCAAGATCGCCGGACGGGCCGTTCGGTTCCAGGGATTTGGCCTGAACGTGAATGAGCCGGCCGTGGATTTCACGACGAGCGGCCGATGGCTGCCGGCTCGCGAGACGCTCGAATTGCAGCATACCCGCCTGGCCTGTCCCACCGTCACGGTGCAGGCGCCGGCGGTGACTCTGGGCATCGATCCTGTCGGTGCTTGGCAGATCACTACGAGCGCGACCGTGCAAGGCGATGTGGCGCGTCTACTTAGCGCCGCTTGCATGGGCAACGACCAGGCAAGCGGAGCGCTGGCTGGCCGCGTCGATCTTCGCCCGGACGAAGGACGGCAAGTCGTTCAGTTGGATCTGAACGTGCAGAACTTCGCTCTGGGATCGCCGGCCTCTCCGGTTTGGCACGAGTCGCGTGTCAATCTCACCGGCCACGGCGTTTACGATGTCGTTAAGGATTCGTTGCGGATTGTACAGCTGCATCTGGATAGCCCATCGTTTGGCTGCGGCGCCGCGGGTCAGATTAACGCCCTCCACAGCGAGATGGAACTGTCCGACGCGGTTTTCCGTTGGCAAGCTCTGCAAGCGCTGGGCTGCCAGATCGGCCCCGGCGAGTTGCGCGGCCAGATGAGCAGCGGTTGCTTCCGGGCCGCGCCGGTTGAGGCGACGCTGAACCAGGGCCGGCTGCATCTGGAGCCGAGCTTGCGTCTCAATCCGCTGCCGATGGAACTCGCCTTCACGAAAGGGCGCGCGATCGATCGCGCACATTTGACGTCTTCTGTCTGCGCAAGCTCCCTGGGTTATGCTGTGCCGATCTTGGCGGGCGTGGCACAGGCCGACGGCGAATTTTCGCTGGATGTGCAAAGCGGCCGTGTGCCCTTGATGGAGCCGGCCAAGGGCGATATGGCCGGCTGGATAACTCTCCATTCAGCGCAGGTCAGCGCCGGTCCTCTTGTACAAGAGCTAAGCATGCTACTCAAGGGGCCAGCGACGCTAACTCTGGCCAAAGACCATGTGGTTCCCTTCCGCATGGTCAACGGTCGCGTCTATCACACCGGATTGGAGCTGCACTTTCCGGAGCTGACGATTCGCTTATCCGGTTCGGTCGGCCTGGACGGCAGCTTGTCGTTGACAGCGGAAATGCCAGTGCCGCCGAAATGGCTCGGTTCCAGCAAGCTCGCCAAGGCCGCCCTTGCCAATCAGACCGTCCGTCTGCCTATTGCCGGGACACTAAGCAAGCCGAAAATCGACGAGCGCGCTCTGCGCGAAGCCAGCGCGAAATTCGCCCGCGACACCGCCGAGAATGCGCTGCGGCAAGAAATCGACGGCAAGGTAAAAAAAGAGGCGGAAAATGGGTTGAGGAAGTTGTTCCGAAGAAAGTGATACGATTCCTTACCAGTGATCCTCGGCCATTATAGCTTGCACACGATTATCATGAATGGCCGCGAAGAGCGATAGTCGTTTGGCGCAAGGCATAAGAGGTTACGGCTAGCTGCCGTAACCCCTTATGCCTCAAAGTGCCGGAGACGGGGATCGAACCTGCACTCCCAGTTTTGGGAACCAAACCCTCAACCTGGCTTGAGTGCCAAAGGATCGATGACCACTACGACACGGGGCACGGCTTTGCGCTCCAGATGGAAGCCGCGTACTCAGCGATGGTGCGGTCACTGGAGAACTTTCCCGAACTGGCCACATTCAAAATGGCCATGCGCGCCCAGGCGTCCGGGGCGGTATACAGCTCGACCAGCCGCTGGTCCGCCTCCAGGTACGACTGCAAGTCCGCCAGGTGCATGTAGCGATCGCCGTTGGTTAACAGCGTATCGCGGAGAGCGGCGAACATGCCTGGTTCACGACGGCTGAAATAGTCGGTGAAAATCAAATCCAGGGCCGCTCTCGTTTCCGGTTCGTGGTCATAGTGCCAGTGCGGGTCATACCAGCTGCGGCTGTTGGCCACTTGCTCTGCTGTCAGCCCGAACAGGAAGAAGTTCTCCTCCCCGGCCTCCTCGGCCATCTCGATCGTTGCACCATCTCGCGTGCCGATCGTCAGCGCTCCGTTCATCATGAACTTCATGTTGCTCGTGCCGCTGGCCTCGTAGCCGGCGGTTGAAATCTGATTGGAAACGTCGCTGGCGGGGATGAGCCGCTCGGCAAGGCTGACGCAATACTCCGGCAGGAACACGACCTTGATCCGATCGCGCACGAGCGGATCACTGGCGATCGTTGCAGCCAGGTTGTTGACGAACTTGATGATGACCTTGGCGAGGTGATAAGCCGGAGCAGCCTTTCCCGCGAAAAAGAAGGTCCGCGGGTGGATATTGAGTTGCGGATTCTCCCGCAGACGGTTGTAGAAAACCACGATGCGCAGCGCATTGAGCAGCTGCCGCTTGTATTCGTGGATGCGCTTGACCTGCGAATCGAAGATGGTGTCCGGGTCCACGATTTGACCAGATGTTTCTTTGAGCCAGTCGGCGAACTGGACTTTCGCTTGCCGCTTCGCTTTGCGGAACGTGGTACGGAAGCTCGGATCGTCTGCCAGCGGTTTAAGCTTGTTCAGGTGAGCCAAATCGGTGATCCACTGGTCTCCAATGGCCTCGGTGATCGTTTGGGCCAGCGCGGGATTGGCCAGCAGCAGCCAGCGCCGTGGGGTAACGCCATTGGTTTTGTTGCTGAAGCGCTCTGGGAATATCTCGGCAAGATCCTTGACTGTCACCGTGCGGAGCAGGTGGGAGTGGATGGCGGCCACACCGTTGGTGCTGTGGGAGCCGACGATGGCCAGGTTGGCCATGCGGACATGCTTGCTCGCACCTTCCTCGATCAAGCTCACACGCGCGAGACGGCCTTCGTCTCCGGGAAAGCGGGTCCGTGCGGAATCCAAGAGCCGTCGGTTGATCTCGTAAATAATCTCCAAATGACGCGGCAGCAACATCTCGAACCATGCGACCGGCCATTTCTCTAGGGCTTCGGGCAGCAGGGTGTGATTCGTGTAGGCCAGGGTCCGCTGGGTGAGATCCCAGGCCTGATCCCAGCCAAGGCGCGCTTCGTCCAACAGAATCCGCATCAGTTCCGGGACGGCCATCGTCGGATGGGTGTCGTTAAGCTGGATGGCGACTTTCTCGGGAAGCGCATTCCAGTCGGAGTTGCCGCGACGGAAGCGCCGCACCAGATCGGCCAGCGAGCAGGCAACCAGAAAATACTCCTGGAGAAAGCGTAGCCCCTGCCCCATGCTGGTGGAATCGTCGGGGTACAGAACCCGCGTCAGGGCTTCGGCTCCAAGGGTTTCAGCCTCCGCGCTGACGAATTCGCCGTGGCTGAAGACCTGAAAATCGAAGAAGTCCGGCGCCGCCGCAGACCAGAGCCGAAGCGTGTTAATGGTTTTGCCGCCGTAGCCTACCACGGGGCGATCGTAGGGAATGCCGATCAGGCTCGACGGCTTGCCAAGGATCGGCGACAGGGTTCCCCCGCGCACCTCGAAGGAGCAATTCAGCTTGACCTCCACTTGGTCGTGAGGACGGGCGATTTCCCAGGGGTCGGGGCGACGAAGCCAGTTGTCCGGCTTTTCGCATTGCCAGCCGTCCTGGATGGTCTGGCGAAACATGCCGTATTCGTAGCGCAAACCATAGCCCATTGCGGGGAGCTGCATGGTGGCCATCGAGTCGAGGAAGCAAGCCGCCAGGCGCCCAAGCCCTCCATTGCCCAGGCCCGCGTCGGGCTCCTGCTCCAGCAGTCCGAGCCAATCCAGGCCCTTCTGCTTGACGGCTTGCTTGGTGAGTGGATCCAGCAAAAGGTTCGTGACATTGTTGGCCAGCGAGCGGCCGATGAGAAACTCCATCGACAGGTAGTAAATGCGCTTGGGGTTCTCGCGCTCGTAGGTGTCCTCGGTAAGCACCCAGCGTTGGGAGAGAAGATCGCGTACGGAGCGAGCGAAGGCCTCGAAGCGTTCACGCGCACCGATGGCTGCCGGTTTCAAGACGTTATCGAAGATCAGGTGGCGCTCGTACAGCGCCTCGTCTGTTCCGGCGAACTGCACCGGACCGCACCCGTATTGCGCGCGAAGTTTTGCCAAACCGTCGGGGGGCGTTGACACCGAAGGGGCCGTTTTCTGCTTGGTAGTCATTGCTGTATCCTTCCTCAAAAATCACGGAGTTAGGACTTCCGATTCTCGACGCTTGCGCCGGGGAGTTCTCTTGGCGAGGTAAATCTTGACGAGGTCTCGAAGCAGCTGTCCGACTGTCACCCGCTGGCGGGTTGCAATGGTCGATAGCTGTGCGGCTTGCCAACCGTGCATGAGCAAGGAGACTTCGGCGGTCTCTTCGTCCAGCCAGGAAATCTGCCCGATTTCTGGTCGGTCGGTAATGTTCATGTCAGAATCTCCGGAAAAGGCTTTCTATCCGCCAGAGCCAGTGCGGACCAGCACATTCCGTGGCAGAGGAAATCGAGTGAGATGCACAACCCGACAAACCACAGTTCGCCAAAGGGCCAGCCGATCCACACGCTCATGCCCAGAAGCAAGGCAATAACTCCCGTCAACACGATCCAAACTCGACCGCGCGCCCGGTGAGTCAAGGAACGCGCCAGTCGCACCAACCCCGCAACGATCAAGAAGATCGCGATCACGGCGATCAGGCTGTTCACATTCTGGGGGGGATTGGCGATGACGAAGAAACCGAGGACCGCCTCCAGTCCGGCAGCGATCATGTGAAGAACATTCTCCTTCCCCTTTCCCGCAAAGAACGCCGTCAGGAGTTGGATGATGCTACTGGTCAGCAACAAGGGGCCGAACACCAGCAGCGAGGTGAGTTCCAGCAGTGTCGTGGCACCGGCGCCCGTTAGACCGAGAAGCAGAAGCCCGACCCCCAATACCAGAAACCATTTCCAGCGGACAGCATGTTTCTTTCCCAGCGACGCAATTGTGAGTTCCGCCATTGGAATATCTCCTTACAACTGTAACTTATCGCACATTTCAGTAGAGATGCCGCTGCACCCCGCGATGATCACCTATTTCGCCTTCTCGAATAGGTCCACCCAGGCCCGGTAGGATGCGGCAATCTGTGAAACCGCGGCATCGCGCGTGATCTTTTGAGCGCGGTAGTCCTCCAGCGCGTGCCAGAAGGTAGTGCGGCCGACCGCGAAACCGATGAACCCGGGAACCCCCGCGGCGGTTGTCAACCACTGGCGTACCTTTTCATCGTCTTCACCCCGACCCAGCACGATGCAGCCGACCTTGCCGCGGCCGGCCCGGCGAACGGCGGCCACGACCTTTTGGCAATCCTCCTTCCGTTCGATTCCTTCGATCTTCCATACGTCCGGCTCGACGCCTGAGTCCTGCAACTCGTGGATAGCCTGGACCATCAGCGTTGGGCGAAGCTGGTAGTCGTAAGCCGCCTTATTGTTGCCAAGCCGCTTCAATTGGTCGGGGTGAGGGGGCACGAGCAGCTCAAACATGAACAGTCGGCCGTTGGCGTGCAAGTAGTCCGACAGCTGACGCAAGCGGGCCGCCTGACGCCGGTTGAGGGCTTCATCGCCCTCGGGGTTGTAGCGCACGAGTACCTTGCAGAAGGTTGGGCTGAACTGTTCGATATGGCGGCCGAATTCCTGGCCGTACTCGAAATCGAACTCGTCTTGGCCGCTCTTTTCCGACGGGCAAGCGGTGATATATCCCTGCTTGCGGGCATCCAGGAGAATGGCCCCGCCGAACTCCTCATCCACCAGGATGCCGGCGCGTTCCTTGGCAACTCCACCCGCCACGGCAGCCTTGAAGGCGTCGTAGATCACCTCTTTGAGAGCGGCAATCCGCGCCATCTGTTCGGCGCTTAGTGGTTCCTTCCAACCGAACATGTTTTTCGAGAACGTGCCCCGGTGGTCAAAGGGCAACACGAAAAGCGGTTTGTTGTAGCCAATGGTCATGATCTTTTACTCCTGAGTACTTGGTTCACGTTTCAAGCGCTGCACATCTCACGGCCAGGCATTCGCCTCCCATGAGGGATGCCGCGGTTTCAAGTCGGGGGGTGGACTGGGGCCTAGGCGATATAAGCCAGGGGCCGCCTGGTACATTGCGAACCCGGCGGGAGGGAGTGTCATCCGCACGGCCAGCGAACTGTTTCTGCGCTCCACGGTCAATGTGGCCGGCGGCGCGGGAGCACTCCTGGGGGCGTGCCAAAAGATCAGATGATACTCGTCGCCCTCAACTCGGAACGTTGGCGCGACGGTCGAGTAAGCCGTGACCGGATTCGCTTCGTCGGTGTTGAGCGCGACCAGGACTTCTTGATCGATAAACAGGCGTGACCAGGACACAAGCGAGCGCATACGCTCGCCCATGCGGCGCGGCAGGCCGAAGGTCACGCCGTCTCCGGAGATGTGATGCAGAACCTGGCGCCCCCGCCGCAGCGGCAGCAGCCTCCTGCGGAGATCGATGAGCGTGGCCAGCGCTCGATACAGGTCGCCGTCCTCGTTGAAGAAGTGGCGGCCCTGCGTACACAAGCCGCCGAATAGACCGCCGAACATGTTCTCCCGGAGCACGATGTCCGAGCCGTTGGCGCGCCCGCCACTATCGAAGCCCTGCTCCGATCCATAGTAAATGCAGGGGATGCCCATCGTGGTCAGCTTTACGGCCATCGCGTTGAATGCCAGGTCGCGAAAGCGGTCATCCGCGCAGAAGCGGCATTTGTTGCTCCCCTTGCGGACCTGATCGTGGTCATCCACCAGAGTCACCACTTGATTGCGATACCAGCGGTGCCCGGCCTGTTCCTCCAATTGCCAGTTGCGAAACAGCGAGAAGTACTCCGCAGGGTCACCGTAACCTGTGACCATCCGCTCTAATTTGCCCGGCACGTCCTCGATACCCAGGGCCGCGTCCAGTCCAGTCTTTTCCACTACCTCCCAGGCATATTCACGGCTGCCTCCCACTTCCCCAACGAGTAGAAAGCGTTCTTTGCCGATACTTTGAGCGAATTCCCGGATCACATCGCAAAACGTCCGCAGCGCCTCTTGGCCCATGTGCTTGGCGGCGTCGATGCGGAAGCCATCGATATCGGCGTAGGCGATCCAGAAGCAGTAGACGAGTCCCAGGCAAGCCATTGCCGTGGAAGCTTGAACGTACTGCCCCTCCCGCCGGACCCAGATGTCGAGTGTTTTGAGATCAAACATGTCTCCTTCGGCGTACTCCGGGTAGTAATCCCAGTTCTCGATGTGCCCCTTGCGGAGAAACAGCTCTGGGCGCTGGAACTCGCGCGGCCAGATCGCGCCATCGGGCCAAGCCCTCTCGAAGCAGTCGGTCTGCGGCTTGCCATCGCAAGACAGCGTTGGGCGGCCTTCGCGGTCGTTAAAGCCCTGGACCTTGTATGGCCTGCCATCCCAGCGCGGATCGTTGTACCATCGGCCTGTAGCCGGGTCGTGCGTCATGTAACGATCCGCAGCGTAGGTAAAGACATTACCGGTATGGTGGGCGATGATGTCAAGGATGACGTAGATCCCTTGCTCGTGGGCGGCCTGGACGAAGTCACGGAATTCCGATCGCGTTCCGAAATGCGGATCGACATCGAGGAAGTTCTGAATGCCGTAGCCGTGGTAGCTCGGCTCGAAGGCGACCTGTCGAAAGATGGGGCTGACCCACAGAGCGGTGATGCCGAGTCGCTTCAGGTAGCCGAGCTTGCTTTTCAGCCCCTGGAGATTTCCGCCGTGCCAGCCGCCACCAGCACGGACCCACGAGTCGTAATCGACTCGGCCAGGATCTTCCTGCCGATAGAGTGGCGTCGAACCGCCCTGAACGGGCCGGCCTGCGACATCCCGGAAACCGCCTTTTTCCTTGCCGTCGGAGAAACGGTCCAGCAACAAGAAGTACAAGACCTGGTCCTCCCAGGCAGCGGGGGACGGAGTGAACTTCCGACGTGTCAGGGAGGCGAAGTCGAGTTCCAGCAGGCTTTTCTCAATCGTCTCAACCATGGAACACTCCGTGACTCAAAGAAGGATTCCTAACTCGTCCAGGTTCTGCATTGGGCTTCACTCCTGCGGTTGACTCACGTAATTCCACAAGCGGAGAATTGGTTCCTCACGACTGTCATGCTCAAAATCGAGCACGCCAACGCTGGCGGGACGGCAGTAGAACACGCGCGCGGCGGTCGGCGCCAGACCGTTCCAGCGCGCCGCGATCATCCGGATGATGTGGCCGCTGGAGAACGCCAAGACATTGCCTGTCATACCAAGAATCCGGATGACGAACCGGTCGGCCCGCGCAGCGACATCTTGGGGAGATTCGCCATCCGGACAGCCGTCGCGGAATAGCTCCCAGCCGGGATGATCTTTCAGAATGTCGCTGGTAAACTTCCCTTCGAAACTGCCGTAGTCCCATTCGATGAGGTCGGCATCTACTTCCGCTACTGCTCCAAAACCGGCTAACTCGCATGTCTTGGAGGCACGCTGCAACGGACTGGTGAAAACACGGGCAAAGGAGCACCCCCGGAGCCGCTCGCCTAGCTGACGCGCATGCTCCTCCCCGCGTTCATTGAGCGCCAAGTCGGTTCGCCCTGTGTGCCGGTGGGCATCGGTCCATGCCGTATCGCCATGGCGGGCGAGAAAGAGTTTTGGCAAAGCTGATAACATCGCGATTACCTTTCGATCGGCGGTGAGCGATTCCTATTACCACGAATCGCTCACCACTTTCTCTTTCCCTAAACATTGTCTCCTTCGGTTGACGTGCTGTGAGTGGTTGTCCGCTTCGCAGCACCCCACCGCCAGCCAGCGATTTCCGGCATGTCGTCACCGTGCTTACAGACGTACTGCTTGTGCTTGATCAGCTTGTCGAACAGCGCCTGCTTGAGATAAGCCGCCCGAGCGCCCAGCTGCGGCAGCCGGTCGATCACGTCCATGACCAGATGAAAGCGATCCAACTCGTTAAGGACGACCATGTCAAAGGGTGTAGTGGTCGTGCCCTCTTCCTTGTAGCCGCGAACGTGCAGGTTCTTGTGATTGGTACGGCGATAAGTCAGCCGGTGGATCAGCCAGGGGTATCCGTGAAAGGCGAAAACGATCGGCTTATCCTTGGTGAAGAGGATGTCGAAGTCCGAGTCGTGCATCCCATGCGGGTGCTCGCTCGCCGGTTGGAGCCTCATCAGGTCTACCACGTTGACGACTCGCACTTTCAGCTGTGGAAGGTGCGTGCGGAGCAATTCCACTGCTGCCAGGCACTCCAGGGTCGGCACATCGCCGCAGCAAGCCATGACGACATCCGGTTCGCAGCCCTTGTCATTGCTGGCCCACTCCCAGATGCCGATGCCGTTGGTGCAGTGCTTGACAGCCGCGTCCATGTTCAGCCACTGCGGGGCTGGTTGTTTCCCGGCCACCACGAGGTTGACATAGTTGCGGCTTCGCAGGCAGTGGTCGGTCACACTCAGAAGCGTATTGGCGTCCGGCGGCAGGTAGACCCGGATGACTTCCGCTTTCTTGTTCACGATGTGATCGATAAATCCAGGATCTTGATGACTAAAGCCGTTATGGTCCTGGCGCCAGACCAGCGAGGACAGCAGGTAGTTCAGCGAGGCGATGGGCCGGCGCCAGGGGATTTTTCGCGTCACCTTGAGCCACTTGGCGTGCTGGTTGAACATCGAGTCGATGATGTGAATGAACGCCTCGTAGCACGAGAAGAAACCGTGCCGCCCCGTCAGCAGGTAACCCTCCAGCCAGCCCTGGCACTGGTGCTCGCTGAGCATCTCCATCACCCGGCCGTCGGGGTTCAAGTGGTCGTCGTAGGAAAGCGTCTCGGCGACCCAGGCGCGGTTGGTGACTTCGAGTACGTCCTGCCAGCGGTTGGAGTTGTTCTCATCCGGACTAAAGAGGCGGAAGTTCTTGCTGTCCAGGTTCTTTTTCATCACGTCGCGGAGGAATTTGCCCATGATCCGAGTAGATTCAGCATCTTTGGCCCCTGGACTGGGCACCTCCACTGCATAGTCCCAGAAGTCGGGCATCTTGAGATCCTTGAGCAGCAGCCCGCCGTTGGTGTGCGGGTTGGCGCTCATGCGTTTTTCGCCCTTGGGTGGTAACTCCGCCAATTCGGGAATGAGACGGCCCGTTTTGTCGAACAATTCGTCCGGTTTGTAGCTCTTCATCCAGGTTTCGAGTATCTGCACATGTTCCGGCTTGGACATGTCGGACATTGGCACCTGGTGCGAGCGCCAGTAGCCCTCGGTCTTGAGGCCATCGACTTCCTTCGGGCCAGTCCAGCCCTTGGGACTTCGGAATACGATCATTGGCCAGAGGGGCCGCTTGGTGAAACCGTTCGTGCGGGCGTCGGCCTGAATGGCCTTGATCTCGCCGATGACAAGGTCGAGTGTGCGTGCTAAGAGCTGGTGCATCTTCGCGGGATCGTCTCCCTCGACGAAATGCGGCGTGTAGCCGTAGCCGCGCATCAGGGCGTCGAGTTCCTCGTGGCTGATGCGGGCCAGCACCGTGGGATTGGCGATCTTGTAGCCGTTCAGGTGCAGAATGGGCAGCACACAGCCGTCGCGAACCGGATTGAGGAACTTGTTGCCGTGCCAGCCAGTAGCCAGCGGCCCGGTCTCGGCCTCGCCATCGCCGACGACGCAGGCAACGATGAGGTCGGGGTTATCAAAGGCGGCACCGTAGGCATGCGATAGGGCATAGCCCAGCTCTCCCCCCTCGTGAATGGAGCCGGGGGTTTCCGGAGCGACGTGGCTCGGGATGCCGCCGGGGAACGAGAACTGGGTGAAGAGCCGCTTCATCCCCGCCTCGTCCTGGCCGATGTTGGGATAAACCTCGCTGTACGTACCCTCCAGATAGGCGTTGGCCACCAGCGCCGGCCCCCCGTGTCCAGGGCCAGAGATGTACAGCATGTTGAGGTCGTGCTTCTTGATGACCCGATTCAGGTGGACGTAGAGGAAATTCTGCCCAGACGTGGTGCCCCAGTGACCGAGCAGGCGTGGTTTGATGTGCTTGAGCTGCAACGGCTCCTTGAGGAGGGGATTGTCCATCAGGTAGATCTGCCCAACCGACAGGTAGTTGGCGGCCCGCCAGTAGGCGTGCATTGTGCGCAGCTCTTCGGCGGAGAGTGGACCTGACGGCTCGGCCTTGATAACATCTCCGGTCTTTCGTTTCACGTCGATCGTTGCGGGTGTCATGGATCACTCCTTACGTAGAGGGTAGTGCAAACTTCTCAGCGAACGTGGTTTTTCCTTCAGCCTTGGAGGCGAATATCATGTTCACGGCTCGGGTATGTTCCCGTACGCTCGGCTCGACTGTCGCAAGCGATTTGAAGCGATCAAGGAAGGCTTCAGCAGCTCGATGATGTGTTTGGCCACATGCTCGTAGCGCTGCAGGGGGGCCTCACGCTCGCGATTCGACTGTGCCATTTCCGCCCAGGCGCCTTTCTGCTTCCGCACATCCGACGCAAGTTCCTGTCGATCCGTAGTATCAAAGTATCAACATTCGTCATTTACGTAGCCTCCTCACATCATTCGCTTCAACTGGGGATGTACCTTCTCCGTCGGCGAAAAACCCTTGCCTGCGCCGATCAGGAAAGGCGACCATGCATCTTCCGATTCCAGCTATGGATCAGAAAGCAATCGGCGTGCCGGGGAGATGAGGTCGAGGTTTTCCGCGGCAAGTGGGGATGAAAGGGCGAATGGAAAACTTTTTTACTCTCGCTTGGGGCGACAGGGAGTGCAGAAGAGGTCTCCTAGCATGGATCCGAACCGTCCCTGCGAGACTATACAGTAGCGAAGGCTTTGCCGTGGCACTTATGTTACCGCGCTGGTTGGAACATCTACCACGCAGGGAAACTCGAGGTTGCTGGTACAAGGGAAGAATAAACGAAAGATTGGCGCGAAAAACGCGTGAAGAAGCGACGTGAGAGCAAGGACCTCACCGTTATTGCTACGGACTTGGAAACGCCTCCTGGCAGATTAGTCCGCGCGACTCGGACGCGTTGGCCGAGCTTCACCCAGCCGTCCGTGCTCGCCCTCAGTGGTACGGTGACTTTCCGCATGGTACGCATCGACATTTCCTTTCTCAGTAGACGATCATGCCCCATCAGCAGCCGCTGGCAATCTCAAGAAGTTCCTTCCGGCAGGCGACGCTGAAATCCTTGATAGGGTCAAGTCGATCACGTTCGAAAGCTAGACGGATTTGTTCGACCGTCATGTTCGGCTTGGCATAGAGGTCCATGATTTGCTGGATACAGGCTTCGGCCGCCGACAGGACCGGAGCCGGGGCCATAAGCCGAATGCGGCCAATGATCCCATAGAGCTTCACAAACGTATCGGGTCGTTCAAGCGAATGGCTGAATGCCTCTACGACCAAGCGCGAAGCCTCCGTAATGAATTCTCCGTACAGCGCTTCTCTGTGGTGCAGGGTTTGCTCCCGCTTGGCGTGGACTGTCTGTGTGTGCTGCGAGATCCAAGTGGTGACGATGGTCGCCGCGGCGCCCACTAGAGAGCCACACGCTGCCGCGACCGCGGGGATGATGGTTGTTGAATCCATGGCTTTCGATCACTCCCAGGTTCCTGGAGTTGGCTTGTCCTACGTGAATAGGATCTCGAAGTCTACTCCGCCGAGATGTGTTCACCTTTCTCGGCCACCGAGCGTTTCATGAACAGCACCAGAAGGACGAGTGCTATCGATAGGACGGCGCACAGGAAGAAGACATCGAAGTAGGCGAACGCCGCGGCCTGCTGCTGGCGCTGGTCGTCGAGCGACTGGAGGCCAACCAGTTGCGACCGGACCGGGTCGCCGGTCCGCTGAAAGATGAACGCGCGGGTTCTTTCCAGGTACTCCCGGACATGAGTGTTCAGTGGACTCAAGGTCTCGACGATACGGGACAAGTGGAACTGGTCGCGCCGGTCCTGGATGATCTTGGACATCGACGTGCCGACGCTGCCCCCCTCGGTGCGGAGCAGACTCAGGAGCCCGACCGCGGCGGCGCGTAGCTCCGGCGGAATGTACTTGTAGGCGGCCACGCTGATCGGAGCGAACACGAGCCCGATGCCGAGCATGACGAGCATGTGAGGCCAGATCACCTGCCAGGGGCCGATCTCAAGGTTCATCTGCGACCGGGCGTAGCTCGCGACGGCCATGATGACCAGGCCCGAAAGGACCAACCAGCGGGCGTCGAACTGCCGTCCCAGCAGAGCGCCGGCGAGGACCATCGCGATCAACGAGGAAATTCCCGCCGGCGACATCATCATGCCCGAGCGCAGTGCGTCGTAGCCGAACAGGCCTTGCAACAGCGACGGCAGCGCGATGCACGAGCAGTAGACCACGGCGAAGGCGAAAAACATGATGGCGCAGGACAGCGACAGGTTGCGCTCCTTGAGGCAACGGAAGTTGATGATCGGGCTTTCGGTCCGCAGCTCGTGGTAGATCAGGAAGCCCAGCCCTCCCACGAACAGTACCAACAGCGTCTGCACGCGCCCGAACGGGTCGCCTAGCCAGTCCCACTCCTGCCCCTTGCTGAGCATGATTTCCCAGCACGACATGACCAGCGACAGGACGGCCAAGCCGATGACGTCGAAGTTCAACGGCTTGCGGCGATACTCGGCGACCTCCTGCTTGATGTAGTCGGGATCGTCCACCACCAAGTGGCCGGCGATCAGGCTGAAAATGCCGATCGGGACGTTGATGAGGAAGATGTACCGCCAGTCGTAGTTGACGCAGAGCCAGCCGCCCAGCGTCGGCCCGACGATCGGGCCGAGAATGGCGGCGACCCCGAAAAGGGTCATGGCCGTGCCCTGCTTCTCAGGCGGGAAGGCGTCCATGAGGATCCCCTGACTGCACGGCTGGAGACCTCCGCCGGCCAGTCCCTGGATGATCCGAAACAGGATCATCTGCTCCAGGGAGGTGGCGAAGCCACACGCCGCCGACGCGAGGGTGAAGATAGCGATGGACAAGAGGAAGTACCTGCGCCGGCCCAGATGCGCCGAGAGCCAGCCCGTGATCGGCAGGACGATGGCGTTGGCGGCCAGGTAGCTGGTGATGACCCAGTCGGAGTCGGACTGCGCCGCGGAGAGACCGCCGGCAATGTAACGCAGGGCCACGTTGGCGATCGTAGTGTCGAGAATCTCCATGAAGGTGGGGACGACGACCACCACGGCGACGACCCAGCAGTTGACTACTGGTCGGCTGACTGCGGCGGGGCTTAGTGTCATGCTGCTCATGATGAATTCTCCTGGCCAGAGGTCGGATGTCAGAGATCAGAAGTCAGAGATCAGAAGTCAGAGATCAGAAGTCAGAGATCAGAAGTCAGAAACGCAGAAGGATTAGATAGACTCTTGCACTCCTCCCTTCATTCTCAATCCGACCTCTGACTTCTGACCTCTGACTTCGAACTTCTGGCTTCTGACCTCTCACTTCTGCTCTCCGTTCGGATGAGTGGCCAACGGTTGCAGAACCTCGCCGGCATGCGGCCCGGTAGGCGGTTCCTTGTAGTACACGTAGGGCGTGACAGATAGACCGACGAACAGGGGAGCCTTGTCCGGCTCGTAGTCGGTCAGCTCGATCCGCACCGGCAGGCGCTGGACAATCTTGACGAAATTGCCGGTGGCGTTCTGCGGCGGCAGGAGGGAGAGCGTCTGACCGGTCCCCATGGTGAAGCCGGTGATGCGGCCTTCGAACTCCTTGCGGCCGCCGTACATATCGATCTCGCAGCGCACCCGCTGGCCGATCCGCAGTGCGGCCAGCTGTGTCTCTTTGAAGTTGGCGTCGATCCAGATCTCCGTCAGCGAGCGAACAGCCATGAGCTGCTGCCCGGTCTGCACATAGTTGCCCGGGTTGACGTTCCGGCTGGTCACCACGCCGTCAATGTCGCTGACGACGTCGCAGTAGCGGAGGTTTAACTCGGCTTGCTCCAGGTCGTGCCGCGCCTGCATCAACTGCGCCTCGGCCTGCATGACGGAGGGAACCTTGGGAATCAGGTCGCGTAGAATGCGGTCGATGTTCCCATCCTTATCGAGCCGTTTGAAGTTTTCGAGGGCTTGCTTCGGCGTCACACCAATGGGATTCAGTTGCAGGCCGAGCTGAGCCATCGTATTCTGCCCCTCGTCGAGGGCCATGCGGACCCCGGAGGAGGTCTGGTCGAGGTCGGGCGGGACTTCGCTCAGGCCATGCCCCTCGGGAGGGATGGCGGGAAGGCCCAGGCCGGCGCGAATGGCATAGACCTTCTGAAGATCCTGCTTGATCGTTGCCTGAAGGGATTTCACCGTTTGCCGGCGCGCATCGAGATCCTCCCTGCTGATACCTCCACTGGGCACTAACTGCTCGCCCCGTTGAAAGTTGGACTCTGCCAGTTTCAGCTTGGCCCGGTCGCTATCCATCGTCGCAATGGCAGCGCGGAGATTGGCGATCTCGGTGTTGACCTGTTCGGAGGCGTTCTGAAGCTTCCACCGCTGGCTGCTGAGTTTTGCCTCCAGCCCGCGGGCTTGGGCCTCGGCTGATGTCACGTTCTTCTCAGATATCCGCACGGCGGCACGTTTCAGCGCCACCTGCACCGCGAACGGTTCCTTGTCGAGCTGGACGAGCAAATCCCCTTTCTTGACACGCTGGTTGTCATCAAAGAACACCTTGGCCACCTTGCCGGACACCCGTGGGGCTACATAGGTCACATGGCTGTTGACATAGGCGTCGTCCGTACTCACCGTGTTCAGTTCGGTTTCCATCCATGGGACTAGATAGTACCCGCCGACCCCCAGCGCGGCGACGACCCCGGCCCACAGCAGCCACTTTCGAAGGCGGTGGCGAGGGGGCGTGGCTACGGGCGGTTGCGGTGGGGTGACGCGGGGCGCGCCGTCCGTCGGTGAGGCAGGCGCTTCGGGGTGTTGGGGTGGATCGGCCGGGGCAGCCGGCGCTCGGGTATGCACCCCTTCGGGAGGGGCCGGCTCGGCTCCGCTCGCCTCATGAGCCTCTTGCGAATTCTTGTTGGCCACCGTATTCATGGTTAGACTCCTGTGTCAGAGTGTACAAGTGTCAGAGAAATACAGTTCCAGGCTGGCAATGCCTGCCTCGAAGATCGGCTCCTTGCGGTCGCCGACCGTCCATGCGGCGCGCTGGGTTTTCTTGTCCACGGAACCGTAAGCGGGCTGTGTCGTGTCGCTCAGCGCGTTGTAGTAGTTGCCGCCTCACCCAGCGCGACTTCGCGGAGCAGTAGAGCCGTTTCACTGTCTAGGCCGACCTTAACGATGTCCGGACGGAACAGCAGGGCGAAGGTCCAATCGATCATGATGCGCAGCCGCCGGCCCCAACCGGGCATCTGCAACAGGTAGTAGGTGCGGCGAATAAACCATGCCGGCAAGCCGCGCACCCGCACCTTGAAGAGCTGTCCAAACCCCTTGCTGTGGCCCAGAGACCCCATCATTCCAAGGGTCTGGTAGACAAACGGCTGGGGCGGCCGGCCGTTCAGCGCGCCGAAGATATTCCCCGCCAGTACCCGGGCCTCGCGCAAAGCGTGCTGGGCCAGATTGGGGTAGGGTTTGCCGTCGTGGGTGGGGATCGAGGCACAGTCGCCCAGCGCCCACACCTCCGGGCGACCAGGGCAGCGCATGGACGGCTCGACCATGAGGTGCCCGTGCTTGTCCTTCGCCACAGGCAGGCCTGCTACCACCGGGTTGGGTACGTTCCCCGCCGCCAGGATGATCGTGTCGGCGGCGATGGTTTCTTCCGCCAAGCGGACCTTGCCCGGCTCGATGGTCCGCACTCGAGTACTGGTCCGTAGGTCCACCCCGCACCGCCCGGCGAGCACTCGGGCGCCGTATTTCGCCAGTGTCGGGTCGATCTCTGGCATGATGTGGTCGCCGCCCTGGAGCAGGAGGAACCGGACTTCGTCGCGGTCCACATGCTCGTAGAGAGGCGTTATGCCGTCCACGAAGGCGGTTAGCTCGCCGAGCAATTCCACCCCGACCAGCCCGCCGCCGATGACCACGAACGTGAGGAGTTGGGCTTTGCGCCGGGGGTCGGTTTCGACATCGGCTCGCTCGAACCGCTCGATGACATGGTTGCGGAGCAGCAGGGCATCGGCGAGGGTCTTGAACGTGAAGGCGTGCTCTGAACCGGGTATCATGCCCCGATTGGTCATGGAACCGAGGGCCAGGACCAGTTGGTCGTACGCCAGTTCGCCACTCTCGCCCGCGGCAGTCAGGCTGACCACGCGCCGCTCCAGATCGATGCCCTGGACGGTGGCCTCGACGAACCGCGTGGTGCGCAGAAAGTCGCGGATGGGGAAGGAACAATCCCGCAGGTCCAGAGTTCCGGAAAAGACCTCGAACAGTAGGGGTGTCATGAGCAGGAAGTTGTCACGGCTCACCAGGACGATCTCGACGTCCGTCCGGCCCCGGAAGAGTTCTTCCAGGTGCCGGGCGGTGGCGACTCCCCCAAAACCGCCGCCGAGAATCAGAATGCGTTTTTTCGATGCGGAAGCTCCCATTGGATTCCCTCACGATTGTCGGAATTAGCTCGTTACTTCGAAGACCCGCAGTCGCCGTCGGGAGCGGGCGCTTGGGTGATCTCGGCCACGACGGCGTTCGTCAGACAGTCGGCGGTGATGAACTCTGCTCCCTGGTGGTGCAGGGCGGCCAAGCAAGCCCGGCCCGCGGCGTCGATGGAGGTCACCCCTGTTAGGTCTAAGCGGAGGAGCACGGCACGCCGGCTGGCCAGGTTGCTTTGCCAGCACTCTTCCATCACCCCCACCCACGGCCCTGCCAATCTCCCTTCGAGCTGGAACGTGAGGACGCCCGGCTTATCGTGGACGGTAATTCGTAGCATCGCTCACTCCTTTCCTGCGTTAAGCTGCACTCCCTTAAAGCAGAGGCCGTGCCGGTGGCGTCCAATCCGGTACTTCGCCTCGTAAAGTAAGTGCTTGTCGTGACTTGCGAATTTGGCGGGTCGAGACGACCCAAGGAGCGCACGGGAAGTGCCACCTGCGAAGTGCTGCCCCGGTGGCACAGCCGCCACGTGGGTGGCACTACTCGGGCCGGGAGATACCGAGCTTTTGCATCTTCTTCTGTAGTGTGGAGCGCTTCATCCCGAGGCGGGCCGCGGCCCCCTTCGGCCCGCCCACCACCCAGCCGGTTTCGCGGAGAGCGTCCAGGATATGCTCGCGTTCGGCGTCGGCCAGTGTGACTGCGGCGGTTGGCACAGGGGGCTGCGTGGCCCCAGCCTCCAAATCACCAAGGGGGACCTGCAACGATGAACCGGGGGAAAGGATAACCGCGCGTTCGATGACGTTTTGCAGCTCGCGGACGTTGCCGGGCCAGGGATAGCGGACCAGCGCCTCCATGACCGCCGACGGGATAGTCTCGATCCGCCGACCCATCCTCCCGGCGAAATGCTGCGTGAAATGGCGGACGAGTCGAGGAATGTCGTCGCGGCGCTCCCGAAGGGAGGGCAACACGATGGGGAAGATGTTCAACCGGTAGTAGAGGTCTTCGCGGAAGCGGCCATCGGCGACCATCTGGGCCAGGTCGCGGTGCGTGGCCGCCACCAGGCGCACGTCCACTTTGATCGTCTTCGTGCCTCCGAGGCGCTCAAACTCCTGCTCCTGCAGCACGCGGAGCAGCTTGGGCTGCAGCTCCGGCGGGATGTCGCCCACTTCGTCCAGGAACAGTGTCCCCTGGTGGGCCAGCTCGAAGCGGCCCACTCGTTGGCTGATGGCGCCCGTGAAGGCGCCCTTTTCGTGGCCGAAGACCTCGCTCTCCAGCAGGCCCGTGGGGATGGCCGCGCAATTGAGCTTGACGAAGGTACAGCCCCGGCGCGGGCTTAGCTCGTGCAGCGCCCGGGCGATGAGCTCCTTGCCCGTGCCCGTTTCGCCTCGAAGGAGCACCGTGGAGTCCGTAGGGGCGACGGTCTCGACCTGCTTGAGAACCCGGAGCAGGGCGGGGCTTTGGCCGACGACCTCGCCGAAGTTGTGCTCGGTGTGGACTTCCTCCTCCAGGTAAGCCTTCTCCTTGGCGAGCTTGTCTTTGAGCGTCTGGATCTCCTGGAAGGCCAGGGCGTTCTCCACGGCCACAGCCACCTGACTGGCAACGAGCTGCAGGAAGTCCACGTCCGCTGCGTCGTAGGCGGCCGGCTGCTTGCACGTGAACACCAGCGTGCCCAGTCGTCGCCGGGCCGTTGTCAGCGGCAGCCAGCAGTAGCTGTGGACTCCATACGGCTGCACTATTTCCAGCAACCGCGGCCAACGTCTGAGTTCGGCCATGTTCGAGGTGATGAGCGGCTGCTGTGTCTGCCAGACCAACCCGGCAGGATCTTCTTCTGGGGAAAGCAAGATCACCGTCCCTGGTGGAACTGGCTCGCGGGCCTCCAGGACGTGCAGACGCATGGTGTTGGTCGCCGCGTCGTGCAGAACCAAGCCGAGGTAATCGAAGCGCACCACCTGATGCAGCCGCCCGGCCAGATCGTGGAGCAGCTCGGACAGATCGCGATGCGAGACGATCGCCTCCGACACGCCCAGCAGGGTTCGGTACTGCTGGTGGGCGGAAAGTCCCTGGGCGTCTGGTTCGAGGTCACCCATAGCTCACGCCACTCCGAGCCACCACGCGCCGCGAAGGACCCGGAAACGCGCTGCGGGAACAGGCCGCGTCTTCAGGTCTGGCGGATGGCGTGATTATTCTATGTGTGGCGGGTTACAACCCGCCACAGACAGAAGACGAGCGACCAGCGGGACGGCGGCGAACAGAGCGTTCAGCCCCTAGGCCATAGAAGGGGTGTTTGCTGTTCGCGGCTGATCGAGCTTCCAGGCGACGTAGCGGGCCAACAAGCTGACGGTAAAAAGCTCTGAGACGGCACAGAGCCGTCGATCTTTATCGAAAACTTCCAGATCCGCGTAGGGCATGCGCGAGCGAAGCTCCGCCATGCCTTGGTCGGTTACCCGGCCATCCTGAACGAATTCGCGGGCGCCACGGAAAATGGATTCGGGGAACAGCTCGTCGTGCGGAATGTCGATCCCGAACTCGCGCTCAAGACGAAATGTGATGTCCAAAAAATCAATCGACTCAGCGCCGAGGTCCCCTTGCAGGGTGGCGGTGGGTCTCAGTTCGTCTTCATCCACGTTCAAACATTCCGTCAACGCGATGGCCACCTTGGCGTTGATCTCTTCCGAAACAGACATGAATCGCTCCTCTCTTGTGAAATAAGCTCCTTGTTCTTAACACTGCCGCCGAGCTTAACGTCGCTGTGTAAGGCAACCGCCGTGCCAAGAAAGTGCCGGCAAATTTCGTGGTTTTATGGGTCGGGCAGGCACCGAGGAGAAAGGCCCCTTCGTTGATGTGGTAGTCGACTTGCCGGACGTGTGCAACAACTACCACCGACGGAGCGGTTACGCTAGGAAACCTGACTGAGCGGCCGCGGATCGCTTGGGCGGATCTTGACGGAGTCGTCCTCTTCCTTTTGAAGATCCCGCGCGACGGCTAGCCCCAACTCCCGCAGCTTTAACCGAAGCGTTTGTCGGGCGATCCCCAGCAGCATGGCGGCTTGCCGGTAGTTCCCACTCGTGAATTCCAGAACACGGGGCAGCAACAGCCGGTCTACCTGGCGGTGTGTATCCGCATAGAGGTCGCGGACATCTTCTCCAAGACGTTGGGGGAGCACGAATTCCTCGCCCTTGGGTTCATCTGCTGTCGGAGCCGCCGAGACAAGTCCGCAAGACTCTTCGAAAGATTCAGGTAAGAACGTTGGGAGCAGGATGGGGCCTGTCGCCTTCAGCAGCGCCCGCTTGAGGATGCTCTGAAGCTCGCGGATGTTGCCCGGCCAAGAGTAACGGCGCAGACGCTCCAGCGTCTGGGGATCTGCTTGACGTACTTCGCGTCCCATGTCGCGGCTAAAACGCCGGAGAAAATACTGAATCAGAAGCGGCAGGTCATCGCCGCGTTCGCGCAGAGGAGGCAGATGGATGGTGAAGACGCTCAATCGATAGTACAGATCCGGACGGAATTTCCCCTCAACAGACCATGTCGCTAAATCGCGGTTGGTGGCCGCAATCAAACGCACGTTGGTGCGGATCGTTTCATTGCCGCCGACGCGCTCGAATGTCTGTTCCTGGAGCAGGCGCAAGATTTTCGCTTGGAGGGAAAGGGGCATGTCACCGACCTCATCGAGGAAGATGGTGCCGCCGTTGCACTGCTCGAATTTGCCGATGCGGCGTCGGTCGGCCCCGGTGAAGGCTCCCTTCTCGTGACCAAATAGTTCACTTTCCAGTAAGTTTTCAGAGATGGCCGCGCAATTGAGAGCCAAAAATGGTGCTTTGGCCCGAGGACCGTGCGCATAGATGGCCCGAGCGACCAACTCCTTGCCGGTGCCACTTTCGCCGGTGATGAGCACCGGAACGTCCTGCGCCGCGACTCGGCCAATCGCCTTGTAGACCTCCCCCATGACGGGGCTGGCGCCGACGAGACCACACCCGTCTTCTGAATCTGGGGCCGTGTCCTCTTGCGCAGCCGCCTGCCGTATACGTTCAGCCACTTCCAGCGCCTCGCCGACGGCTCGCTGCAGCAAGGGCAGATCGAGTGGATGGAACAAACAGTCGTAGGCGCCTTGCTTCATGGCCTCAATGGCCGCATCGGCACGCTTGGCCCGCGCGACAATGATGATCGGGATGTGGGGATTGATCGAGCGGATCTGCTGATAGACTTCCATTCCCGACCAGTCGGGCAGGCCCAGATCGAGGACAACGACATCCGGGGAGTTGGCGTGAATATGTTCGAGAGCCATTCTCCCCGTATCCGCGATCTGTATTCGATGCCGCGTTGCGGCGGAAACCTGGCGCAATTGTTGTGCCGCCAAACTCAGGTCTGGGCCGATGACCAGGATCTGAGTAGTTCGGACGCCAACAGGCGGCAGGAGGAAGGACGCATCGGAAAAGCGTTCCGGTTCCTCACCGCGCCTCTGGCTCCAATTCTCCGCTGCTCGCAAACGGGCGTGCAGCCCCGAACGACTTGCCTCATAACTTGCAATTGTCTGTGTCATGCGTTTTCCCTGTGCGGAAGAATTTTCAACCCGCCTTCCTGAGACGCGATGCAAACCGGACCAGGCTCCAACACCGGGCCAGAAGGGATTTCCCCTTGCTCTTCTGAGCGTGGCTTGCTGACATGAAGCGGATAAGAATTAAGGCAGACACTACTATATTAAGCGTGAAAGGATGACAGCCGGTGGATCGGCTCGATCCGCCGTCCGATCGCTCTTGAGAGAAGGCATCATGAGCGAAGAGCATACCACGGCCGCTGTGCAACGTTACCTCGACGCCTTGGCTGGGGACCAACCGGCTGAGCCGATCGTGCGGGCGCTGTTGGACCGCTCGGTACGTCGTTTGCAATTCCTTTGCACCAATTTCCTGTATCGCAAGTATCCGCGTTTGACGCTGCCGCCGATGGGTTTGCAGCCCGAGGAATTGCTCAGTGCCGTCATCGAACGCCTGCTCAAGGCTATGCGTTCCGTTCATCCGCGGACGGTGCGCCAGTTCTTCGCCCTGGTCAATCAGCACATGCGTTGGGAGCTGAATGACCTGGCCCGACGCTTAGATGAACAGCCAGCCTTTGCGGAGCTGGATGAAGAAAGGGTGCCCGAGTCGCCCAGCAGCGGTTCCTTGCTCACTCCGGGCGGTCGTCGCATGTTGGAAACAATTGACAAGCTGCCGGAGGAGGAGCGGGAGGTTTTCGACCTGCTGCGGATACAGGGACTGACGCAGGCCGAGGCCGCGGACGTGTTGGGCGTTTCCGCGCGGACGGTTCAGCGACGTCTGAATCGAGCCTTGCTCCTGCTGGCGAAGGAGCTGAGAGATCTGCGTCCAAAATCGGAGGATGGCTGAGGAGTCCGCTAGGCTCTTCCTCCGTTGATGGAGATTGTGCCGATGACGGACGAATCTCGTGTGCAGCAATTGCTCGAACAACTCCTCGACTCAGGCGGCACTCCCGAGGAAGTCTGTCGAGACTGCCCCGAGCTGTTGTCGGCAGTTCGCGCCGGCTGGCAAGAGCTGCGTGCCCTGGAGGCCGAGGTCGGCGCGTTGTTTCCAGAGACAACTCCTAGAATCGTTTTCGATCCGAACGATACCGGGCCCGTCACTCAGCCGATCACCGAGCTACCGCATGTCCGCGGGTACGAAGTGCAAGCCGTGCTGGGGCGTGGCGGCATGGGCGTCGTCTACAAGGCTTGGCATGTACGCCTCAACCGCCCCGTCGCTCTGAAAATGCTGCTTACCGGCCCCTACGCCCACCCAGAAGCACTGGAGCGTTTTCTGCGCGAGGCGCAAGCGGTGGCCGGCCTGCGGCACCCAAACATCGTGCAGATCTACGATGTCGGCGACCTGGAAGGCCGGCCCTACTTCACCATGGAGTTCGTCGAAGGCGGCACCCTGGCCCAGAAGCTGGCAGGCATACCCCAGTCGGGGCGGGCGGCAGCCGTCCTGGTGGCCACACTGGCCGAGGCCGTCGAGGCGGCGCACCAAACCGGGATCGTTCACCGAGATCTGAAGCCTGCCAACGTCCTCCTTACGGCCGATGGGACGCCCAAGATAACCGATTTCGGGCTAGCCCGGAGGCTGGAGGGCGGCGGAGGGCTAACCGTGAGCGGCATCCCCGTCGGCACACCCAGCTATATGGCCCCTGAGCAGGCCCGGGGCCAGGCGCACGCGATCGGACCGGCCGTAGACGTGTACGCCCTGGGGGCGATCTTGTATGAGATGTTGACCGGCCGGCCGCCGTTTCAGGGAGAATCGGCGGTGGAAACGGAGCTGCAAGTCATTTCCCAAGAGCCGGTGGCACCTTCGCGCTTGAACGCCAAGGTGCCGCGCGACTTGGAGACGATCTGCCTGATGTGTTTGCAGAAAGAGGCGCAGCAGCGCTACGCCAGTGCGGCCGATTTGGCTGCCGATCTGGGGCGGTTCTTGAACCATCAGCCGATTCGGGCACGCCCCGTGGGGTTCCTCGGGCGGCTGGCGCGCTGGGGCCGCCGGAACCCCGCCCTTGGCGCACTGGCGAGTTCCCTGGTCCTGACTATCCTGCTCGGCTTCGCCGCGGTGATGTGGCAATGGCGGCAAGCAGTCAAGGCCGAACTGCAGGCCGAGGAGGCTGGCAAAATCGAACGCTGGGAGCGGTATCGGTCGAACATCGCGGCCGCAGCCGCAGCCTTACAAGTTGATCTCGGCAGCACAGCCCAACAGGCCTTGGAAGAGGCCCCGGGGGAATACCGTAACTGGGAATGGCACCACCTTCACAGCCAACTCGACAACGCCCACGCCGTTCTACCTGGCACTCTGCCCGCCCCGGAAGAGCTGGAAGCGTGGCAGCTGCCCATCCTCAGCCCGTGCTACAAACAGCTCGCTACCCTGGACAAAGATCGGCGCAGCGTCCGCCTGTGGGATCCGGCGACCGGTGCGGCACTGGGCAGCCTGCGCCGAACGGAGGATCCTGTCCATGCTCTGACCTACAGTCCGGACGGCAAACGCCTCGCCGCGAGCTACGGCGACAACACCATTCAGGTGTGGGATCCCGCGACGGCCACCGTAGCTGCTGTGCTACGTGGACATGAGCAACCCGCTCGGCTTCTATCCTTCAGCCCGGATGGCCGACGTCTCGTCTCGCGGGCTGGCGACGGCCTGCGGTTGTGGGACACCGCCACGGGCCAGATCCTCGCTGTCGTCCCAGGCCAAGGAGGACCTTTCCCGTTCTGCTTCCTGGCTGCCGGGCAACGGCTCGTCCTCTGTCGGGAACGTGAGATTAGTCTTTGGGATGCAACCACGGGCCGACGGATCGCCGTAATGGGAAATCACGAGCAGCACATCCTTCACCTGACGGCCAGTCGGGATGGCCAGTGGATCGCCTCGCATGGGGATCACGAGAGATCCATCCGCTTGTGGAACGGGGCCGCCGGGAAGGAGGCTGCCGTACTGCAAGGCCACACCGTCGCCCCGTCCGTTTTTGCTTTTAGTCCCGATGGCTCTCGTCTGGCCTCGGGAAGTCCCTACCCGGATAACACCGTATATCTCTGGGAGACGGCGTCCGGCCGGCTGATCGCCGTCCTTGAGGGCCACGGCAACTCGATCCGGTCCCTAGCGTTCAGCCCGGACGGCCGACGACTGGTATCCGCTTCCCAGGGCCGCACAGCCCGCGTGTGGGACGCGGCAACCGGCCGACCGGGCGCCGTTCTCCGCGGACACACGGCCGGCTTGTGGAGCGCGATCTTCAGCCCAGACGGCAAGCGCATCGTCACCTGCTCCGAGGATCGGACCCTTCGTCTCTGGGACGTGGACGCCGGGCACCTGATCGCTGTCCTACGCGGCCACGAGCACGACGTTCGAGGGGCGCGGTTCATCTCATTCGGCGCGCTGCTGGTGTCGCTGGCGGGCGATGGCGAGGCACGCGTCTGGGACATGGAACAGGCGGAAGGCAACGGCGTTCTGCGCGGCCACCGGAGCTTCGTCTATGACGCGGCGTTCAGCCCGGACGGGAGCCGCGTAGCTTCTGCGGCCTGGGACGGCACGGTCCGTGTGTGGGACGTGAGTACCGGCCGGCAAACCGCCGAGTTGCACCATGCCAATGGCAAGGAGGAAAAGCGCATCGTCAGCTCCGTCGCCTGGCACCCCAGCGGCCGGCTCCTCGCTAGTGTGACGCGCAACGACACGATCACCCTCTGGGATCTCAGCACCGGCAAGGCCGCTCGCGTGCTCACGGCCCCCACCGGGTTCTGGACCGGCGATTCTCGCGCGGTCTTCAACCGGGCGGGCACGCTCTTGGCCGCGGGGAGTCGCGATGGCTCAGTACGCCTGTGGGACGTGACGACCGAGAAGCCGGTGGGCCTCTTGCAGGGACACCAAGGCTCGGTTCTCGATGTGGCGTTCAGCCCCGACGGGATGCGGCTCGCCAGCGTGGGGCTTGACGGTACTGTCCGTGTCTGGGAGGTGGCGACACACACCGAGGTCGCGGTCTTATCCGGAAACGAGGCGGGCTATCGGATTGCTTACAGCGCGGACGGGAGGCTGATTGCCGCCAGCTCGGGGCGCCGTGTGCACCTCTGGGACGCCGACACGCACCAAGAGGTGGCGATCCTGCCTCACGGGACCCGGGTGTTTGGTCTGGCGTTCAGTCCGGACGGGAGCCGGTTGACGACCGGCTGTCGAGACAACAGCATCCGCCTGTGGGACGTTGTTCGCCGGCGCGAAATCTGCGAGCTGCGCGGGCATGCGGATTATGTTCATGCCGTTGCATTTAGCCCGGACGGCAGCCGGCTTGTCTCTGCTTCCGGCGACCACACGGTCCGGATCTGGGACACCGTTCCACCGGCACTGCGGAAACGGCGCACACCGAGTAACTGATCGGTGGGCGAAACGGTGCAGGCAGAGAACCTGCGCCCGACCTGGAGGGGACCGCCATGGCCGACGACCCACGTGTAGATGCATTGCTGGAGCAGCTGCTCGACTCGGGTGGCACTCCCGAAGAGATTTGCCGGGATTGTCCCGAGTTGCTGCCGGCAGTTCGCGCGGGCTGGGAAGAAGTCCGCACCCTGAAGGCGGAGATCGGCGCGCTGTTTCCCCAGACAATCCCCGATTTCAATCTGGGCGGCCTGGAGACACGCCCGGAACCGACCGCGCACTTGCCACGCATCGACGGCTACGAAGTGCAGAAGGTGCTGGGTTATGGTGGCATGGGCGTTGTCTACAAGGCGTGGCACCTGCGTCTGGATCGACCCGTCGCCCTGAAGATGCTACTGGCCGGCCCGTGCGCCCGGCCGCAAGAGCTGGAACGCTTCCTGCGTGAGGCGCAGGCAGTCGCGGCGCTGCACCACCCCAATATCGTGCAGGTCTATGACGTGGGCGACGTGGACGGCCGGCCCTACTTCACGATGGAGTTGGTCGAGGGCGGCGACTTGGCGGATCAAATCCGAGGAGCTCCCCAACCGGCTCGTAAGTCGGCTGAATTGGTGGCGACGCTCGCTGAAGCCATCCACGCGGCGCATCAGAGCGGTATCGTGCATCGCGATCTCAAGCCGGGTAACATCCTGTTCACAAAGGACGGCACGCTCAAGGTGACCGATTTCGGCCTGGCTCGGCGTCTGGAATGCGGTGGGGAGCTGACGCTCAGCGGTGCCATGTTGGGCACGCCGAGTTATATGTCGCCCGAGCAAGCGCGCGGCGACAAGAAAGCGGTCGGGCCGGCCACGGACGTGTATGCGTTAGGGGCGATCCTGTACGAGCTGCTCACAGGCCGACCGCCATTCCACGGTGAGAGCTCGACAGCGACGCTGCAGCAGGTGGTGGCGGACGAACCCGTGCCCCCGGCGAGGCTGAATCCCCAGGTGCCGCGCGACCTGGCAACCATCTGTCTGAAGTGCTTGCACAAGGAGCCGCAACGGCGCTACGCTAGCGCCGACGCCCTGTCAGAAGATCTCCGCCGCTTCCTTCGGGGGGAGCCTATCGCAGCACGCCCGGTGGGGTCGTTGGAGCGCCTGGCCCGGTGGGCCCGGCGTCGACCGGCGGTGGCGGCGCTGCTCGTCATCGTATTATTGGTGGCGACCGCCGTGCTTGGCGGCGCGGGCTGGCTGGTCGGTCGGCAGATTCTCACCGCGCGGTCGGTGAGAACGGACTTGCGGGAGGCGGAGCAGTTGCAGCAGCAGTCGGCCCTCCCAGAAGCCCGAGCGACACTCGAGCGGGCCCAGTCCCGGCTCGGCGAAGGCGGGCCGTTCTGGCTGTACCCGGTTGTGGAGGCGGCCCGCCGCGACCACGAGTTCCTGGTGCGGCTTGAGGCAATCCGCCTGAACCGCTCCACGCTGGTCGATGAGCGACCGCACCATGCCGCCGGACTGCGCTTCAGCAAGGTCCGGGCGGATCAGGATTACGCCGAGGCATTCCGGGACCAAGGACTGGGTGAGCCTCTCGACGACTCGATGGAGGTTGCGGCGCGAGTCCGTGCCTCGAAATGGGCCGACCACGTTGTCGCCGCGCTGGACGACTGGGCGGTCTGTGCCGCCGATCCGGCTCGGCAGGATTGGCTACTGAGTGTGGCGCGCCGGGCGGACCCCGATTCCTGGCGCGACCGGGTGCGCGACCCGGCGGTCTGGAAAGATGGTAAGGCCCTGGAGGCTCTGGCACGGGCGGCCCCGCTGGCGGAGCAGCCAGTGCCGCTGCTGCTGGCGCTGGGCGATCGGCTATCCGCGACCGGTGCAGACGGCGTCGGCTTTCTCCGGCGTGTCCGCGAGCAACATCCCGACGACTTCTGGGCGAACTTTACGCTGGGCCTGGCGCTGCACGGCGCTGGAAGATGCCCGGGGGGTGATCCCACACCGGCCCTGGCCTATTACCAAAAGGCTCTGGAAATCCGCCCTCACGCGGTGGCCGTTCGGAACGACCTCGGCGTCGTCCTCTTTGACAGGAACTGGGTATGGGACAACGAGCTAGACGGCAAGGGGTCCGGTGCCGCCACCGTCTTTTATGAGGTGGTCAAGAACGATCCCCGCTTTGCTCCGGGATTCAGCAACCTTGGCACGGTCCTGAAAGGCAGGGGCGATTGGGGAATGGCGGTGCTCGTGTATCGCGACGCTTTGCAAATCGATCCCCGATTGCTCTCCGCGCATCTCAACCTCGGCGATATCCTTGCCGGTTCGGGACCCCTCGACGAGGCGATCGACCACTACCGTAGGGCACTGCAGCACGATCCCGATAGTGCCCGCGCTCATCACTCGCTTGGCGTCGCCCTGGTCGCAAAGGGCCGGCGGGACGAGGTGGACGAGTGCTATCCAGTGGGGGTGAAATCCCTCGCCCAGTTCCGTGGTCCAGCCCTGGGCGAGGCGCTGGATTACTACAAGCAAGCCTGCTCCTGTGACGTCCAGTGGGCTCCGGCCCGGAACGCGCTCCGCATTCCCCCGGAGGACGAGGCCCGACTGAAGGAAGCCATCGATCACTACCGCCAGGCGGTTCGGCTCGACCCTAAATTCGACCTGGCCCACGGGACGCTGGGCCAGGCGCTTCTCGCCCGGCGGGAGTTCGCCGAGGCCGAGGCCGAGACTCAGCGCTGTCTCGATTTGCTCCCCGAGGGAGAAAAGAACCTCCGCGCTAACCTCGAAGGTCAACTGCTGCGCTGCCAGCGCCTGCACGCCCTGGAGGGCCGTCTCCCCGCTGTTGTCCAGGGAACGGACAATCCTGCCATCGGCGACTGCCTTGACCTGGCTGAACTCTGTTTTGTCAAGAAGCACTTCCCCACGGCGGCACGCCTCTATGCCAGGGCGCTGGCGGGGACACCACACTTGGCCGAGGACATGCGCATCGGCCACCGATTCAACGCGGCCCGCGCCGCCGCCCTGGCCGGCTGTGGTCAGGGCGACGACGTGGCCGGGCTTGCCGTACCGGAGCGGGCGGCGTTGCGCAAACAGGCGCGGGACTGGCTGCGACTCGACCTGGCCGCCTGGGGCAAGCAGGTGGACACCGGCACGGAGGCAGACCGCATCCAGGCTCGGAAAACGTTGGCGCCCTGGCGAGACGACCCTGACCTGGCCGGGCTACGTGAGGCGGACGCTCTGAAGCGGTTGCCTCCGGACGAACGCGAGGAATGCCGGGTGCTATGGCAAGATTTCGCAGCCCTGCTCCGCCGTATCCAAACGACCCCGTGAGCAGCGGGCTAGGGGATGGCCCAAGGTCGAGGAACTCTGTACAAGTCGCGAACCGCAGGCGCCGCAGCCGTTAGCCTTCCTCGCAGCTTTTCGCGAACGTATTCAAGACGTGGCTGCCACGCTCAACTCGCGCGGTGTTGTGGCGGCCCAGTCGTGCTCGTGCCACCAGCGGGCGGCGTGCGACTGCGTCCACTGGTTAGCTGCGGCGCACTCCGCCAGAACCTGCTCAAGGCTGTCAACGTCCTGGAAACGGTCCTCGGGGCGCTTGGCCAGGCAGCGGAGAATCACGCGCTCGAGGTCGGCCGGCACGTCGGCACGATGCTTGGACGGCGGGACCACGTCGTCTCGGACATGAGCGATGATCACTTCCATTGGATTAGTGCTGTCAAAGGGCGGACGACCTGTGAGAAGGGTGTAGGCAAGCGCGCCCACGGAGTAGATGTCGCTGCGGGCGTCGAGGTTGTCAAGGCCGCGGGCCTGTTCGGGGGACATGAACAACGGTGTGCCGGAGATGCCGCCGTCCTGAGTTAGCCGGGCCGACGGTGCTTCGGTCACCGGTTTGACCAAGCCGAAATCGAGGAGCTTGACCACATCGTAAACCCCGCCGCGCTGGGCGGCAAACACGTTTCCGGGTTTGATGTCGCGGTGGATCAGGCCGATGGAATGCGCCTCGCGCAGCCCCTGACAGATCTGCCGCAAGAAGTGAACGACGCGTTCGGCCGGCAGCGGTCCGTGGCGCTGGAGCAAATCTTCCAGGCTCAGACCCGGGAGATACTCCATCACGTAGAAGAAGGTGCCATCGTCGGTGCGGCCGTAGTCGTAGATTTCGACGGTATTCCAATGTGACAGCCGGGCGGTCATGCGGACTTCACGCTCGAAGCGAGCCAGAACGCGCGGATCGAGGGCTTCATCGGGGTGAATCAATTTGATGGCGCACGGGCGTTTGAGCATTTGATGCTCCGCGAGAAAGACATGGCCCATGCCGCCGGCGCCGAGCGGCTTGATCAGGCGGTATTGGCCGAGTTGCCTGGCTTTGAAGACCTCGCGGCGTAGCGTGTTGATCAGGTGCGTGCCGAATGCGGATGCGATGACCGCGACGAGCAGCACCAGCACGTGCTGCACAAAACCGAGAACCGTCAGTGCGTCGGCAACCTGCGGATATACGAATGTCATGCCGGCGAGGAGGAGTATTGGAGCGAGCGCCATCCCGCCGGTCACCAGCGCGGCTCGTCGCCACGTATTCGGAATGAACATTCCGTACATGAAGATGAGCAGCAGCCAAAAGGGCAGGAGCGGAGGTATGACGCCACGGCCGGCATCCTCCAAGGCGAAGCGATGCTGGAGCATGAGGAAGAACGCGGCGGGCAAGCCGAAGATGATCAGCTCCGCGATCCGAAGTTTCGGGAGGGATACAGTGCGCTGCCGGTACAGTGACGCTGCGCTGAAACCCAGGACCATCACAACCAGCACATGAAAGCCCAAAAGTACAGCGAAGAAGGGTTCGCCTGCGAGCATACCGACGACGTGGCGAATCAGGAAGACGCCGAAGCCGATCAGCAGAATCAAAGCGGCGGCGCGCAGCCGCGAGCGCAGCAGCGCCTGCGTTTCCGTGGTGAGGTGCGGCCCGCTGCCCGCGACGATCTCCCGCTTGCCGGCATCTGCTGTGGATTGCAGGATCGTTTCATCGTCCAGGGTACGCGGCAATGCTTGCTGGAATCTGCCATTCATTAGCCTGCCCTCTTCCGGAAGCATCATCACCGCTTATCTTACGCGGTTCGGACAGTTTCACCCGCTCGGTAGGGCATCTATGCCAAAATGGTAGGTGCCGCGAGCCGAGCAGCACGGCTAAACAGTCCGGCTCGGCTAGCCGGACCCACCAAAAGAGCGTGCCCTCCTTGTCCTCGTGGAGAAGCCGTCCTTCCGGCCTTGATATTGCTAAGCGGGATGGGTGGACACCAATTCGGGTATTAGCAGCAACAGTTGGGTGGAATATCGATCGGCGTGTCGTCGGGCGCTTGAAAAATGCTCCAATTCTTCAAGTCCTTGATTGGGACTTCCGATTATGATACCTACACAATGATTCGCTAATCCGCTCCCCATCCATTTCAGGCTTCTGCGGCTTCTGGAGAGAACCGATGGAGGCTAAACCGTCGTTGCCGCAACTGGGGCGGTGTAGGGCATGGCCAGCGAATGGGAGCAATACGGAAATGCTGCTTGCGTACCCGGCACGTCTTTTTCCAAACCCACGGGCGCGATAGATCGGGATGGGGATACCTCGCTCCGGCAGCAGTCTTCCTGTTCCCCTTTCTTGCCGCAGGCTGCAGATTTTGGCATCATCCCCCCCTATCCCCGGTAGTCGTCGATACGGAAGTAAGGTCCCGTGTTCTGATCCCTGCGGACCGGAACGTAGCTCCGGCAGAAACTGTCGTAAAGCCAGCTACTCCTACCGCTTCGCCCTCGGATTCCACTACCGAGCGCCGTCCAGAGCCGGAGTCGGAGGTGTTCTCTCTTCCCGATGCGATTACTTACGCATTGCGAAACAACCCCCGACTTAGGTCCGCACGGGCCGCCATCGAGCGCGCCCGCGGCCTGGAACAGGTAGCGTTCTCTCCCTTCTTGCCGCAAGTCCAATTTGTGGGACAGCTCGGTGACACCTCTGCAGCCCAGGGTCCCGGCAGCCCCGGCATAACAGGCTACATTCTGAGCAATGGCATCGGAAACCACTTCTATGGACAGGAGATCATCCAGGTACAACAGCTCGTGTGCGATTTTGGGCGGACGGGGGGCCGCTGGCGGCAGGCGGTGGCCCGGGAAAAGATCGCGGAGTTGCAGTTCGTTCGCGCCGACCAGACCGTGGCGTTCGACGTCGCCACCGCCTACATGAACGTTCTCCTGGCCCGTGCCTCGCGCCGGGTCCAGCAGGACGCCATCCGCCTGGCCGAGTCCATCCTCAGTGATACGCGGGTGAGGCGCAAGGGAGGGACCGTGGATCGCGACGCCATCTTGCGGGCTGAGGTGCAGTTGGCCTTCAGCCGCAGCGGTCTGGTCAATGCCCGTGAGGCGGAGTTAGATGCCCTGGCCCGCCTGAACAACACGATGGGACGAAACGCCGCCTGTCCGCTACAAGTGCTGGACCTCGAGTCTCCGCCCGTCAGCCTGCCAGCGTTGGCTGAACTCCTGGCCAAGGCAGCCGAGCAACGCCCCGAGATCGGCCTGGCCCGCCAGGTGATGGTGGCCGCCAATGAGGGGCTACGAGCGATCCAGGGCGGGTTCTTGCCGAATATTTACGTTCGAGGCAGCTCGGGGCGCGTGGACGGCACGCACGTCGTGTCCGGATGGCAAGAGGGCGCTGGCCTCCACCTCGAGACACCGATGTACAGGGGTGGCGCGCTGCGTGGTGAGCTTCGCGCCGCCGAGGCCGATGTGCGCTCGGCCTTGGCGGACGCCCAGGCCATCTTGGACGGCATCAGCCTGGACGTGAGCTTGGCGTACCGCCGGGTCGTGGCCGCCGTTGAGTTGATTGAGTTGGCGCGGGTCGCCGTCGTTCAGGCCGAGGACGACGTGAGGCTGGTTCAGACCAAGTACCGCAGTGGCAATGCCACCCCAACCGATATTGTCGAGGTCGAAACTGCTCGGACACGGGCGCAACAGAACCTCTACACGGCGATTTATTCGCAGCTGGCCGCCCTGGCCCGTCTGAGCTACGCTCTGGGACTGCCGCAGGACGCCTTCTTGGAGAAGGCGACGACGCCCACCGAGGAAAAGAAATCATCACCCGAGGAACTGCCGAGACCGCGTGAACTGCCGGAGATAAAATAGCTTGCGCGATCGTTGTCCCAACATCGTGATTTTCCTTGCGCGGCGAGGGTTCTGACCATGAATACCTGGCGTCTGCTTCGTACGTTCTTGCTTTTGCCTTGGATCATCCTCAAGACGTTGGTGCTCTGGCTCGCGACAATCCTCCAGGTGTTTCAAGCGGGTAGCCGGAGAGTGCTTCTGTCCATGCGCACCTGGGTCCTGTTCCTCCTGCTGGTGATTGCAACTCTGGTGGCTTATTACATCCTGTCGGATCGCTTCACGCCGTTTACCACGGATGCCTACATCCAGGCCTACGTCATTCAGTTGGCTCCCCGCGTGGAAGGGCAGGTCGTGGGCGTTTACGTCAAAGAGAATCAGGCAGTCAAGAAGGGCGATCTCCTTTTCGAGATCGACCCGAGACCTTTTCGCCACCGGGTGGCCTACCTGGAGGCGAAGCTGATCGATGCTCGATACCAGATCAAACAGATGGAAACCGAGCTGGCCGCCGCCCGCCACGAGGAGGAGCGGCTGACCGCCGAGGAAGCTTATGCCAAGGTGGTCCACGGGCAGGAGAAAGTAATCTTTGAAGGGGACGCCACCACGGATCGGAAGTACGAGGAGGCCGCGCAGAAACACAAGGCGGCCCAGGCGGCTACCAAGCGGAGTCTGTATCTAACCCGCAAGGCCGAGCTGGCGCTGGAGGCGCGCATCGGAGAAGAACACGCCCAGGTGGCAGCGGTACAGGCCCAACTTGCCGAGGCCCGCCTCAACCTGGAATGGACGCGCATTTATGCCCCAGCCAACGGGCATGTGACCAACGTCCAGCTCCGCGAAGGTTTCTACATCCACGTCGGCAAGCCGGTCCTAACCTGTATCGATAGCGATCATTTCTGGGTCGTGGCCAACTACCGCGAGCACTGCCTGGAGAACATGCGGCCCGGCCAGCGCGTCGGCCTCACTCTGAACACCTATCCGGGGCGGATCTTCCCCGCCGTGGTGCAGACAGTCGGTTGGGGAGTGGATCAGGGGCAGTCGGCTCCCTCGGGCAATCTGCCCGCGATCTCCGAGCCGAAGAACTGGATTCGGCTCACCCAGCGCTTCCAGGTATGGATTACCCCCGAGCTGCCTCCGGAATATCCTCTCCGGGTCGGCGCCACGGCCAGCGTCGCTGTCTACACGCACGAGGACTACTGGCTCAACGACGTGACCGACTTCTGGCAAAAGATCGTCGCCGAACTCGATTACCTCTATTAAGCGCCAAGGGGCCGACATGGTATCCAGCGCACTGCCCGTTGAGCGCCTCCATGACCTCGCGCTCCGCCAGCTGCAGGTCAAGCATGCCCTGAAGACGGCCCTGGCATGCACCCTGGCTACCATCGTGTCCTACTGGTTCCATTTGCCCGCCGGTCAATTCGCGCCCCTGTTTGCATGCTTGATGTTCACCCTGGGCATGCCCAGCCCGCGCCTCAACGGGCTGCTGACCCAGGTGGGGATTGTAATCAGCGCCCTCATGTCGGCCCTCATTCTCATCACTTTCCGCGCCGTGCCCGCGCTCCACCTGGCCGTCAACCTGGTGTGGATCTTCATCTGCCTACTCTTCACCAACTGGGGGTCGTTGCCGGCCAATTTAGCCGCCATGGTCTCCGCGATCGGCATCTTCGTTTTCTTCCACGGCACAGTGGGGGATACCTTGTTATTCTACTTCGCTTACTCGATCAACTGGCTGGTCGGCGGCCTATCGGTCCTCGTGGTCCACACGCTGATCTGGCCACTCGATTCCCAGGCGGTCTTTCTGCAGCGCCTGGCCGCCGTCTACGCCCATCTCGAAGAGAATTGCCGATACCTGGCTCGGCACCTCCGTTCGGGCGAGCCGGCTGTGCCGGAAGCATCGCAGCAAGAGTGGGCGCCGTTCCGGCCGCTGCGGCAGATGTTGGCCCCGGAATTACGGCGAGCTCGGAAAACCTCAAATCCCTTCGCCCGCATGATCCTCGCTTGCCGGGCTTTGAATCTCCGCCTATGGTTTTTCGGCCAGGCCATCGCACCGGCCATGTCCGCGGTCATCCGCCCGGAAGTGCGCAAGCGACTGGCCCGCCATCTGGACCAGTGCGCCAACCAGCTACACGCCTTGCTCGAAAGCGTCTTGCTTCGGCAACCGATTGCGGCGCGCGAGTCCGAATTCCGGCTGCAGGAGTTGTCCCCGATCCCTGAAATTCCCTCGCCCGTCCATGAGGGGGCTGCTCTGCTGGCGCTCGGTATTCCTCAATCCATCATGCACCGGCTTACCCAGGACCTCCAGACCGTAACGGAGTGCCATCATGCGCTGCAGGAACGAATCCGTGGCGGCATGGCCGGAGAACTGGTCGCCTTCAGTCCAGTGAGGACCGGGGTTCGGTTGATCGACCGCACCTCCGTACGCGCCGCCATCAAATTGGTTCTCCTTATTCTGTTGCTGCTGGCCGAGCAAGGGATGCTCGGTTTTCCGGGGGGCACGCAGGTCGCCTTCTTCGCGGTGTTCTTCGCGAGCACCGGCAACCTGGGCAGGCAGAACAAGACGGAGCTCTTTGGTCTGATCGGCATCCTGACCGGCATCGCCTACGGGATGGTGGCGGCTTTCCTCACCAGCCCCAGCCGCAACACCGGTTTCCCCCTCCTGCTAGTGCTGGTGTTTTTCGGCGAGTTTCTGGCCAACCTGGCCTATCAAAAAATGCCTCGTTACAGCAACGCCGGCCTGCAGGCGGGCCTGGCCCTTTGCTTCGCTTACCTGGCGACGCCCGGCCCGGAGTGGGGCACCTTCGGCGCCGTCTGGACCCGCTTTGCAGGCCTGGTCGTTGCCGGCTTCACCGCGGTCGTCGTCCATGCCTATCTTTGGCCGGTGCTGCCCATGCGCCACCTGCGTGCCCTGATCGCCGCGGCCCTGCGGGACACGGCCGCCAGTCTGGGCCGCCTGTTTGCCGGTCCTCCGCGCTCCTCGTGGCAAGGACCGCCGCCGAGCCTGGAGGACACGGTCACGCGAGCGCTCGACCTACTCGATGATGCCCGCTACCTGCCCGGTCCTGAGCATGCCGACCCCATGTACCAGGGCGTCCTTTCTTGCCTGCAGGAAATCGATGTCAGCCTCGAGTACGTGCATTTTCTTCTCAGTCTGGAACCGGAGCACGCGCTTCGGGAGCAGTTTTTCCAGGTGGTCGGGGATTATGCACAACAGGCGCAGGAAAGCCTGGAGCACGTCGCCCAGCAGTTCCAGCCGTCAGAGAGGCGGGCGGCTCGGCTGGAGCCGATACGCTGGGAGCCGGATACTGTCGGACGGTGGCAGCGTTCGTCCCCGCTCGTCATCTCAGTCTCGGAGGGTGCCATTGATCCGACGAGACAGGCGGTGATCGCGACTTGCCTGGATCAGGTCGCTTCGGCTGCCGAGAGGATTTCAAACATCGCGCATGGCGGATGACAAACGTCTGCACACCCAGTTCATCCTCCGCCTGCATTGCCGGGACCGCTTCACTGGGCCCTCCGAGCGGTTCTGGTAGGAAGGGCGGGAGCAAAGAAGCTGCGGTCCTAACGCACTGTCTGAAGACGTCGCTAATGCGGATGGTTGCTTGCTCGCGAGCAACGGCCCTGGCAAGAACAGGTCTCCGGGAGTCCCCAGATGTAGTAGGGCGGGTAGGGGGGCCAGCAGACCCTGGGAAGTGGCTTGCGACAATAGTCATCCGGGGCGCCGCAGCAAGGAAAACAATGGTGGGGCCACCAGTGTAACAGTCCACCCCCATAAGGGTGCCAGCCGCCGACAGGGGTGAACCGTGCGAGGAAGCAATCCTCCGGTGGCTCACAACAAGGCTCCGCCGCCAGTCCTTGGTCTACCGCAAACAGAGCGGCAACGAGTGCTACAATCCACACCTGGCATCTCATAAATCTCTTTCTCCGCTGGCCAGTCCGCTCTCCTCCACTGCGGGGAGAAGGGAGGGTGAAGAGAGGACTACTTGGGTTCCGCGGCAGACTTCGGCACCGGTAATTCCTCTGAGCCTGGAGCGGCCGGCGCTTGGGCTGGCGCGGGCACATTAGTCGATGGCCCCCCACCGCAATTCTCATTCTGGAGGCGTAATTCCCAGCCGCCGCCGAGGGCGCGATAGACGTTGATCAGGTTCAGAGCGATGTTGCCCTGCGCGACCACCAGGTTGTCCTGTTGCTGGACCTGGGCGGTTTCCAGGTTAAAGACGGTGTTGAACGGGGTGGTGCCGACGCGGAACTGATCTCGACCGATTTGGAGGGCGGCCCGTGCAGCGTCCACGGCGCGGGCCAGATCCTCGGTCTGCTCCCGTGAACGCAAGAAGCCGCGCAGCGGAATTTGCACTTCGCGGCCGGCCGACAGGACTTTGTTCTGATAGGCCGCTATCAACTCCTGTAATCGGGCTTTCTGGTAGCGCACGTTATTTAGGATTCGGCCGTAGTTCAGGATTTGCCAGCTGAAAGTCGGATTGACGAGACCTAGGAAGCCATTGCTGGCAGGCAGCCCAAGGCCACCGAGGGCGTCGTAGCCGATAATGCGGTTCCGCCTGCACATGACTTCGTTGCCCGATGACGTCCACGGCCGCGGTTAGCGTGCAGTCCGGCGGTAACAAATCAAAGGGCACGGGGTTCACGGCACCGCCATCGACAAGCACGCGATCTTCAATCACGACTGGTGAGAAGATTCCCGGTAAGGACATGCTCGCTTGGATGGCCGGCCGCAACGGGCCATGATCGAGAACGACTTCTTCACGCGACCAGAACTCGGCGGCCACGACACGCAGCGGGATCGCGAGCTGGTCGAACGAAGTCGCCTCAATGGATTCGAATAGCCGTGAAATGAACCGCTCTGCCTTGAGTAAGCCGGTGCCATTAAATTGAGGCACAATAAACTCCAGCCAGGGGAAGTGAGGCTTCTGTGCCAGTACATCCCGAAATGAATCGTCATGGCGAGGCACCATCCGCATGATTAGCTCGCGGATCTCTCGGCCCGATTTGCCGGAACAGTACAGTACGCCGATGACGGCACCAATGCTCGTGGCAGCAACGCAGACGGGTCGCAGCCCCATCTCATCGAGCGCCTCGAGCACGAGCACGTGAGCCAATCCCCTCGCACCCCCCGCTCCCAGAGCAATGCCAAGTCGCGTCATGGAACATCTCCTCTTGCGGGCCGGCCGAGTTGTTCCTCGCGCGGGTTATCTGGGCTGTGGGCTGCCTCTACGCCATCGACCCGATGGTCCTACGGAAGCGAGTAAGGGCGACGCCGAAGAGGACTGCGCCGATCACAGCCAGAGCGAGGAAGTTCAGCCAGACGACCTCGATCCCTCCGCCGCGGAACAGGATGCCCTGGGACAGCATGACGAAGTGGGTGGTGGGCGCCGCCAGCATGATCTGCTGCACCCACTCGGGCATGCTCTCCCGCGGGGTCATACCGCCGTCGAGCAGCTGCAACGGCAGCAGCACCATGATCATCAGCAGCGCGAACTGCGGCATCGTCCGGGCGAACGTGGCCAGGAACATGCCCAGCGAGGTGACGGCGAACAGGTGCAGCGCCGTGCCGCACACGAAGAGGGGGACGGACCCTTGGATCGGGACCCCCAGCCAGCCCTGCACGACAAACCGCATGGAGAGGGCGGAGGTGACCAGTACCACCAGCCCCATCGACCAGACTTTGCTCGTCATGATCTCAGCCGGGGTCACCGGCATGACCAGGAGGTGCTCGACCGTGCCACGCTCCCGCTCGCGGATCAGGGCAGAACCGGTGAGCAGGACCGACAGCAGGGTGATCATGTCGATCAGCGCCACCACGGCCCCGAACCAGGACCGGGTCAGGTTAGCGTTAAATCGCACCCGGTCCTGGACCTCCACCACCGGCGTGGCGGGGGCGCTCCGGTACCGCTGGGACCAGGTCTGTACCTCGCCCGTCACGATCGTCTGGATGTATCCGCTGCCGCTGAATGCCTGGCCCACGCGGGTGGCATCGGTGTTGAGCTGGATCCGAGGCGAGCGGCCGGCCAGCACGTCCTCCTGGAACCTGGGGGGGATGTCCAGGCCGAATGTGTCCAGCCCGGCGTCCATCCGGGCGTCCATCTCCTCCCGCGACACCATCTTCGGCGGCATAAACAGCGGCGGCTGGAAGGCGTTGACGATCCGCTGCGACAAGGCCGACTGGTCCTCGTCCACGATGGCGATCGGGGCCTTGTAGAGCGTATCCGGCAGTGCGCTGGCGGTCGAATAGATCGACACCGTGAACGCGAACACGATCAGCAGGAGCATGATCGGGTCGCGGGCGAGGCTCCACAGCTCCTTGACGCCCAGGTGCAGAACGTTCTTGGCGCGCATGGCTCAGGTCTCCTGTTTCTTCAGGAACACCGCGCTCAGTCCGATCAGCACCGGGATGGCGATCAGCAGGGGGATGAACGACCCGTACAGGCCGTCGATGCCCAGCGCCTTGTTGAAGGTTCCGCGGGAGACGGTGATGAAAAAGCTGGTCGGGTAGACGTTCCCCACCAGCCGGCCGAACCCCTCCAGGGAGGAAACCGGGTCGGTCAGACCGGAGAAGTTGCAAGCCGGGATCAACGTGAACACGGCCGTCGCGAACAGCGCCGCCACCTGGGTGCGCGTCAGGGTCGAGACGAGGATCCCGATCCCGGTGGAGCAGCCGACGTAGAGCAGCGCGCCGGCGGCGGCGGTCCAGAAATCCCCCTTCATGGGCACGTCGAAGAGGGTCACCGCGAGCAGCGCGAGCAGCAGGAAGTTGAGGAACCCTAGGATCACATAGGCGAGCTGCTTGCCCAGCAGGAACTCCAGCCGGGTCGTTGGAGTGACGTAGAAGTTAATGATCGACCCGAGGTCCTTCTCCCGGACCACCGAGAGCGTCGCCAGCATGGCCGGGATCAACAGCAGCAACAGCGGGATCACCGCCGGCACCATCGCCACGAGGCTCTTGACGTCGGGGTTGTAGCGATACCGCAGCTCGACCGAGGCCGGCATCACCAGTAGCCGCTGGCCCAAGCCGAGCTGTTGACGCACGCCGAGCTGACGTCGCGAAACGTCCTGGAGCCATTGAATGTGCATCCCGTTCACGTAGCCCCGGATCGTCTCGGCACGCTGCGGCATCGACCCGTCGATCCAGACGCCGACCGCCAGAGCCTTGCCCTGCTCCCGGTCACCGCGGCGACCGGAAAGCCCGCCGGAGCTGGTTGCCGTTATCACGCCATTCAGCTGGCGATCTACGTCGCGGCCGAAGCCGGGAGGGAACTCGATGACCATGCTCAGCTCGCCCGACTTCATCCGCCGATCGAGTTCTTCGTAGCTCGAAACCGGCTGCCGCTCGGTGAAGTAGCGGCTCGACCCGGCGATGTTGGTGGCGTAGTCGCGACTGATTCCCGTCTGGTCGCGGTCGAGCACGGCGTACTTCAGATGCTCCACGTCCAGGCTGATCCCGTAGCCCATGATGATCATCAGGATCACGCTCCCCAGGCCGGCCATCGTCAGCCGAATCGGGTCGCGGCTTAGTTCCATCGCCTCGCGGTGGCTGCACGCAAGCATCCGCCCGATGCTGAACCAGGAGCGGGCCGGGGCCTGGGTGTGGTGTGGCTCCGCCGCCGCGCCCGCCTCGACCGGCTGCGCCTTCTGCGCGGCCGGCGCCGGCGCGTCGCCCTGTGCCTTCTGGGCGTCTTCCAGGTAGCCGATGAACGCGTCGGATAGCGTTGCCGCGTGCCTGCTCTGGATCACACCGGCCGGGGTATCGACGACCAGCACCTTCCCGGCGTTCATCAGCGAGATGCGGTCGCAACGCATCGCCTCGTTCATGAAGTGGGTCGTGATGAAGATCGTCACCTTGTCCTTGCGGGACAGCTCGATCAGGTATTCCCAGAAGACGTCCCGGGCCACGGGATCGACGCCTGAGGTCGGCTCGTCGAGGAGCAGCAGGGTCGGCTTATGGATCAGCGCCACAGCGAGCTGCAGGCGCTGCCGCTGCCCCAGCGGCAACGAGTCGGGCAGCGCCTCCATGATCTCGTCGAGGCCGAACCGCGCGGCTGTCTCTTCGACGCGCTGGGGGATCTCCGCCTTCGGCACGTCAAAGAGCTGGGCGTGCAGGACTAGGTTCTGCCGCACCGTCAGCTCCGTATAGAGCGAGAAGGCCTGCGACATGTAGCCGATATTGCGGCGGACGTTGATGTCGTTGGCATCGACCGGCTGGCCGAGCAGCCAGGCCTGCCCGGAGGTGGGCGGCAGCAGGCCGCAGAGCATCTTCATCGTCGTCGATTTACCGCAGCCGTTGGCGCCGAGGAAGCCGAAGATCTCTCCCCGCTCGATTTTCATGTTGACGTGATCGACCGCGACGAAATCGCCGAACCGCTGGGTCAGGTCGTGCGACTCGATGATTACCTCCTGCTCGCCCGGCGGGCGCGGGGGGACCACCACTTCCTTGTGGCCGCGCCGCATCTCCTCCGGCAGCAGCGCGATGAAGGCCTCCTCCAGGGACCTGGTGCCGGTCCGCGCCGGCAGTTCCGCGGGCGTGCCGGTGCCAACCACCTTGCCGGCGAACATCGCCACCAGCCAGTCGAAGCGGGCGGCCTCCTCCATGTAAGCGGTCGAGACCAAGACGCTCATGCCCGGCCGGTCGGCCCGGATGCGATCGATCAGCTCCCAGAACTGGCGGCGCGACAGCGGATCGACGCCGGTGGTTGGCTCGTCGAGGATCAAGAGATCCGGGTCGTGGATCAGGGCGCAGACCAGGCAGAGTTTCTGCTTCATGCCGCCGGACAGCTTGCCGGCCGGCCGGGTGGGGAAACGCCCCAGCCCGATGCTGTCCAGTAACTCGGCGATGCGGCGCTTGGCCTCGCCCCGGCTGAGGCCGAACAGTCGGGCGAAGAAGTCGGAGTTCTCGAAAACCGACAGCGTCGGATAAAGGTTCTTGCCCAGACCCTGCGGCATGTAGGCGATGCGCGGGCAGGCTGCCCGACGGAAGTCCGCGTCGGCCATATCGCCGCCGAGCACCTCGACTTGCCCCTGCTGGATCTTGCGGGCGCCAGCAACCAGCGCCAGCAGGCTGGACTTACCCACGCCGTCCGGGCCGATCAACCCAACCATGCAGCCGGCCGGCAGATCCAGGGTGATCCCATCGAGCGCGTGGGTATCGCCGTACGTCAGGCCGACATCCGTGAGCCGCGCCACCGGTGCCGGAGCGGATGGGCCAACATGGCTGGGGTCAGGAGTGTTCATTCGGGCAGTTTGACCTCCAGATGGGCAGGCCACGGGGCCTGCGGGTCTAGCTGCACATAGGCTACTCCGGGCAACCCAGTCTTAACGTGGAGAATGTACTTCTTTAGCAACTCCGGGGGGATGTGCGCCTTGATGCGGAACGTTAGCTTCTGCCGCTCCACGGCGGTTTCCACCGTCTTGGGCGTGAACTGGGCAACATCGGCCACGAAGGTCACCTTGGCCGGGATCACATACTGCGGAATCGCATCGAGCACCAGGCGAACCTCGGTGCCGATTTTGACCTGGCCCGCCTCGGCCTCGGGCAGGAAGAAGGTCATGTAGACATCGGCAAGATCGACCATGTTCAGCACTTTACCCCCCGCGGGCAGCACCTCGCCGGGCTGGGTGACGCGGTACTGCACACGACCCGCACGCGGCGTCTTCAAGATACTGTCGTTGAGGTCAGCCCGGATGCGTCGAATCGTCGCCTGCGCTGCCTCGACCGACGCGTGCGCCCGGATGACGAGCGATTCGGCCGTGGCAATGGCGGCGTCCGACGCCATCACGTCCGCGTTGGCCTTGCTGATGGCCGCTTCGGCGTTCGAGAGGGCAGCACGCCGCGTATCGACATCCTCCTTCGAGACGCCGCCCATATCAACCAGGCTCTCTGCGCGGGCGAGGTTCTTCTTGGCGAGGTCTAGCTCTGCTTCGCGCTGCTTCACCACGGCCTGCGCCGCCGCTTTCTCGCTCTTGCGCTGTGCTACCGTTTTGTTGGCGGTCTCTACAGCACTTTTCGCCTCCTGAAGTTTGGCCTCGGTTTCGCTCAGCTGGGCTTCGAGTACATCGGTGTTCATGTGGGCGACGACTTGACCGGCGGTGACAAAATCGCCTTCATCCACCAATTCGTCCTTGATGCGTTCCGCCAGTTTCGTGGCAATATCAATCTCGGTTGCCTCGATGCGTCCGTTGCTCTTGGTGAAACCAAGCGGCAGCTTCGCAGGCTGGAAGTACTGCCACGCGAAGTAGCCGGCGATGCCCAGCCCAATCACCGCCAGGAGCAGGAACGCTTTTCGCAGGATCTTGGTCGCTCCGGGTTTCTTTGGAGCGGCCTTGCGGGGTGGCGACGGCGCCGGCTTAGCAGCGCCATTCTTTTCGCCGATGCTAGGCAGCCCAGCCATTTGCGTGCTGCTTTGCGTACTCATAATTCACCTCCGCAGGTGGATTTCCACCCGGCCCGCATCACGATTCGTCCGCCCCAGAGGGCGGCAGTGTGCGGAGCGCCAGGCCAAGGGCGATCCAGTTGAACCCGCGGAACAACAGGCTGATCCCAACGAACAGGCCGATCACCCACAAGCCTGACGCCGGCCACTCCAGCCAGATCAACACTCCGAGCATCAGATCGATCACCCCGCTCGCCAACTGCCAGCCCCACAACGCGAAGCGGTAGTTGAGCGCCGCAACGATCTTGAAGATACCGCCCACCATCAGAAGGCACGCCAGGAGCAGCGTCAGGGCGAGCACGGCATCGACCGGCGCCCGCAGGAAGAGCAGCCCGACGATGATCGACAACAACCCGGAGAGCAAGTGCAGGAAGAACCCGCTCCAGCCGCGGCTCCAGAACGCGCCGATGCTCTCGGCCACTCCGCTCACGAACAATAGCGTGCCGATCACCACGGCGGTGGCTAGCGTCGCAATCAAGGGCGCTCCAAGGGCGATACACCCCAGAACGATTAGCGCCGCCCCCAGTAGCACGAACCACAGCCAGTTGCCGCGCAGCGCCCTGAGTTCATGCTGCAACTCGATGACGGGCGGACGCTCGTATGTCGTACTCATCGCCAAGACCCTCCTAAACCGACGGCTTCTAGGCAATCGCCATTGTCTCGGCCCCTGTTGTTGAAGCGGGGAGTTGTGCCTGGGAGGGGGCCTTCACCACCAGCACCGGGCAGCTTAAATCCCGCACGACTTCCTCGGCTTTGCTCCCCCAGATGAGCCGGCTCATGCCGGTGCGGCCGTGGCTCCCCATCACGACGAGAACACCTTCGCCGAGTTCACGAATCTTCTTTTCGAGCATGTGCTTTGCTTCGGCCTTGGCACCCACCACGACCGCATACTGAACGGGCACTTTCGGGGTGTTCGCCTGGAGCTGGCGGTACTCCGACCAGAGATCAATCGGCTCTGCGTTTTTCGGATCGAGAATGACTCGTCCGTCTTGGCTCACGATCGCCGGAGGGGGGACGACATGGAAGACGACCACCCGCGCGCCGAGATCCTGAGCAAGGGATCGAGCGACATGGAAGGCTTCCTTCGAAGGCTCGTTGAAATCGGTCGGATGAAGGATTGTGTGGAATATTGACATCATGTTCCTCCCCTGGCCGGGCTTACCGGCATCGGAACCAGCGTTTGCCTGCTTCTCTTCCAAGGCACTTCCCGTGCCTCACTCAAAAAACGCCTATTTGCCGTCCTAATTGCCTTGAATAATGTAGTTTGCCCCAAGTCACTTGCAGTCGGCTCACCACTACTGCTACGTCTCGGCACATTGGTAGTGTCGGAAACGCACACGGAATCGATTGGGGCTGTCCGGTGAGCCTACCCCCCCAAGGATGACTGGAAGGCATACGCTCACCGGACAGGCGGATCCGGCTACTTCGGCTGATCGGCGTCCATCCGGGTCACCACGGCGTCGAGGATGGCCTCATACGCCCGGTCGATGGCGGCCACGGCGTAGACGATGGCATCCGCCGCGTAGGCCTCGGCCCGGTCCGCGCGGGCCTTCAACTTCTGCGTCTCCCGCTTCGCCTTCCACTCCTTGACCGCCTCCTTGGTCTCGGCGACCTTTTGCTGCGCCATCGCCTTGAGGTTGTCCCGGGTCTGTTCGATGTGCTTTTTCTGGGTCTCGAGCTTGCTGCGGACCTCGTCGAGCTTGCCCCGCACGGCCGTCTCGGCCTGCTCGGACAGGGCCTCCATCTCCGTCTTGAAGGACTCGAACCGTCCCTCGATGGCGTTGAGCCGATCGCGCAGTTTGTCACAGAACTGATCCACTGCCACACTCATGTCATTCCTCCTTTGGGCGATGCCTGACATCCGCTTCCTCATTTCGCAGGATTGCCTGCTTCCCTGCCGTGCATCACCAGTGGTCATGCACTCACTGTTGTCGGGGCTCTCGGGGCGTCGGCCCCCATCCCGAACAAGACCTCCATCTCCTCCAGCCGACGCTTGGCTTCCCCTTCGAGTTCTCCGCCCGCCGTGCTGATCGCGCGGATAAGGTCCCCAATCTGGTCCAACAAGGCATGGCGTGCCTCGGCCTCCGCGGGCAATAGCCGCGGCAGGGCCTGCAAAGCCGCTTTCTCGTCGAGGACCAACCTGGCCCACTGCTCGCGGACGACTGCCTTGAAGCGAGTCAAGGTGATCTCCGGGTGCGCCTTCAGGGTACGCCGCAGGACTTCAAAGGTGCGGGCGTCGATGACGTGTTGCCCTCCAGCGATGTAAAGCCCGGCCCGCACCATGGCTTCGAGGGGACCGCCCTGGGCCGTGGTCGTGCGGAGTTCCTCGGCCTTCGCAACCAGGGCCGCCTCGTGATCGGGAGAGGTTCCTGGCTTGGGCCGAGGTCTGCCGTTGTGGGGAATCACTCCCAGCCAGCCCTGGACCCAGGGCGAGCCGTAGACGGCATGGAAGACGGCTTCTGCCGTTTTGCCACACAGGCTACCAAGGGTCTGGAGCGATGCCGTCGTCATGTCCGAAACCTGCTCCTGGATTTTCACGAACGGGTTCTCGGGGTCCGCCGGTTTGCGCTCAGCGCGGGCCTTCTCAGCCAGCGGGGCCACACCTCGCATCAGGGGGTTCTTGTCCGAAAACAGTGCGTAACCCAGACGCAAGGGCTGCATCCGCTGCATGGCCGCCACCACCTGGGAAGTGATCCAGGGCTTGATCCAGGGCTGAACAAAGGTTGCGTAGAACGACTTGCTGATTTCCGACAGGTTGGCGACCGCCTCGAATTCCCGCTCGTCCTCGATGCTGTTGCCGCCCAGGGCCACAATGTCCTCGAGGCCGCGTTCCTCGATCCGTACATTGAAGTCACCCTCCAGGAGTTCCGCACCGGTTTCGCCCTTGTCCTTGTCGGTGATCACGATCTCGTACAGCCCCGGCGGGAGGCCGTCAATCAGGTCCATGTAGTTGATGAACTCCGAATGCTCCTTGGCCGCGACTTTGGTGCCCACGAAGATCGCGAGATGTCCGGCGGTTTCGTGCAGGCAATAAAGAATCGTCTGACCGTGCTTGCGGATCTCCTCGACGCTGTCGTAGTTGTCGAGGATCCAGTCGAGCGCCTGCTGGGGGGGCGTGATGTTGTCGCCCTTCGAGCAGAAGCACAGGATCGGCGATTTGATATTTCGCATGTCCAGTCGGATCCCGTCCCGGGTAACGATCTGCGCCGTTGAGAGCTTGTTGCCGACGAACAGGTTATCGACGATATAGTCCAGCTCCTCGGCGCGCATCCGCACGAAGGCGCCCCACCACTTCTCGAACTGGAGGTAGCGGTCCCTTTCCTTTTCCGGTGCGGCCCAGACGTCGTACCGCTTCGTCCAAAGGGTATTGGCGGGGTTGAGGCTGTCGAAGTTCATGATGAACCAGGCGCCGTCAATGAAGCCGCCACCCATGTCTCCCATGAGGCGCTCAATCCAGGCCCCGCCGAGCAGGCCGCCGTCGTACCGCATCGGGTTTTTGCCTCGGACACCGCCCCAGTAGGATAAGGGGGCGCCGGCCGCCACGATGGGCCCGAACAGGTCCGGACGCATACAGGCAGCCATGATCCCATGCCAGCCGGCCTGGCAATTGCCGAAGACAAACGGTTTCCCGATGGCTTTCGGTTCGAGTTCGATCACCTTCTGGAGGAACACGATAAACGCGTGCGCAACATCCTCGATCGTTTGGCCCTCGACCGGGTCGGCGGCAAAGCCGACGAAGTAGACCGGATGGCCTGCTTTGAAGGCTTGCCCAATCTCGCTCACCGGCTTGAAGCCTCCGACGCCCGGCCCTTGGCCGGCACGCGGGTCGATCACGACGACCGGCCGCTTGGTATGGTCGATGACCGTGCCCGGTGGCGGCACGACGCGCACCAGCCCGTAGTTCACCGGGCGGGGCAGGTCGGTCCCGCGCAGGATCGTCTCGTGGTCGTAGACCAGTACGGCATTGATCGGCCTTGTAGTCATCTCCGCCTGTTGGTTGCCCGACTCGCGGAGAATATCGAGGAACAGAAGCGAGCGCTGCCAAAAATCGGTCGCATATTCGAGTGCCGCCTGGAAATCGGTGACCGCTCGGAAATCCCGTTTTGCCAGCTCCTGAATCCGTTCCTTATCGAGTAGGATGGACGAACCTCCACTTGAATCTTTGAGCCTGTTCTTGCCCGCAACGGTTTGGGAAGCCTTGGCGACCATCTTGAACCCCCTTTTCTCACTACGCCATGATGTTCAATCCCGCATCGACGAACGCCGTGCTCCCCGTGATCCGCCGGGCGTAGGGAGTCGCCAGGTAAGCCGTTGCCATGCCGACATCGTCGATGTCAACTAGTTCGCCGACGGGAGCCCGGTGCGCGGCCTCGTTGAGGAGCAGATCGAAGTCCTTCAGTCCGCCTGCCGCCCGCGTCTTGATAGGCCCTGGCGAGATAGCATGCACGCGGATGCCCTTAGGCCCCAACTCATAGGCCAGGTAGCGTACGCACGCCTCCAGGGCTGCCTTCACCGGACCCATGACGCTGTAAGTAGGCACGACCTTGTTCGAGCCATAGTAGGTCATGGCGAACAGTGTGCCGCCCTCCGTCATCAGCGGTGCCGCCAGACGAGCCATACGGACAAACGAGTGGCAGGACACGTCCATGGCCAGGCCGAAGCCAGCCGCCGAGCAGTCCAGCAGCGCACCTTGCAAGTCCTGCTTCGGAGCGAAGGCGATAGCGTGGAGGGCGATATCAAGCCGCCCCCACGTCTGTCGCAAGCGGTCAAAGACGGCTTCGAGCTGCCCTGACTGTTGAACGTCGAGAGGCAAGAAGATCTGTGCCTCCAGTTCCCGCGCCAGAGGCTCCACATACGGCTTGGCCTTGTCATTCAGGTACGTGATGGCCAGCTCGGCGCCCAACTTGCGGAAGGCACGAGCGCAGCCGAACGCGATCGAGTGTTCGTTAGCAATGCCGAGCACCAGGGCCTTCTGGCCCAGTAGCGGCGGTGAAGGGATGGCAGCCATGTGTGTTTCCTCCTCGAAAAGGCTCGCCGACATTTCGTCAGCGCGCAACCAGCATCAGCGTGTGCTGGGCAATCATCAACTCCTCGTTCGTCGGAATGACCAGGACGGCAACGGCGCTGCCTGGGCCACTGATGCGCAGGCTATTTCTGTCGTTTTCGGCCCGATCCAGCTTGACGCGGAGCCAGTCAAGTTTCTCGCAGACCTTGGCGCGGACAAGGGGCGAGTTTTCCCCGATCCCGGCGGTGAAAACGAGGGCATCCAGACCTCCGAGCACTGCCGTGTAAGCGCCGATGAACTTGACGCAGTGGTAGGCGAAATAGTCGATCGCCTCGGCTGCTTCGGGCGCGCGGCTCTCCTGGAGTTCGCGCATGTCGCCGCTCACGCCGGAGATACCGAGCAGACCCGATTTCTGATAGAGAAGCGACTCCACGGCCGCCGGATCCATCCGGTCGGCTTTCAGCAGGTGCAGCAAAATGCCCGCATCGATCTGGCCGACGCGGGTAGACATCGGCAGCCCTTCGATCGCGCTGAATCCCATCGAGGTCTCGACGCTCTTGCCGTCGAGCATCGCGCACAGGCTGCAGCCGCCGCCGAGATGGGCGACTATGACCCGCCGGGCATCCGGTGCGTACCTCGGAAGCTGCCGGCTGATGTAATCGAAGGAGATGCCGTGATAGCCCCAGTGGCGCAGGTTCCCCTCACGGTACTTGCGCGGCAGCGCGTAGAGCTGGGCGATCCGGGGCATGGTCCGGTGAAACGAAGTATCAAAGCAAGCGACCTGCGGGATCGACGGTCTGAGATTACGCACCGTGCGAATCACGGCAAGCTCGTACGGCTGATGAGATGGCTCAAAAGTGCACAGGGCGTCGAGATCGGCAAGGACCTGATCCGTGACGAGGACGGGCTTCTCGTACTTCATGCCGCCGAGCACGACGCGGTGGCCGACGCCGAGGACCCGTACATCTCCTTGATGCCTCAACAGCCACTCGAAGATGAACTTCAGCGCGCCATCCTGGCTCAACGGATAGCCTACCTCCCATTCATGGGCGTCGAGCGGCTTGCCGTCCCCTCCCTTGGCGATGAAGCTCGGATGACTGCCGATCCCCTGGACCTGACCGCGACAAACGAGGTTCAAACTGTCGCTGCTGTCGTGCTGATAGCCGGCAAACTTGACACTGGTTGAACCGCTGTTGATTACCACAATGGCGTCGCTCATGGTTGGTCACTCGCTGGTTGCTGGGTGGAGAAGCTTCGGGTCCCGGGCCGTCGCATCGGCCATCAGGACCGCGAGCGCGGTGGAAAATAGTCTTGCTTCGCTACTATCCGAGCGACTGGTCAGGATCACGGGCACCTTCGCTCCCATGACGATGCCGGCAGCCTGGGCCGCGCTCATGAACGACGATTCCTTGTACATCATGTTGGCGGCGTCGATATTGGGTGCGATCAGAATGTCGGCAAGACCCGCGACTGGGGACTTGACTCCCTTGATCCGCGCCGACGCCGCATCCACGGCGATATCTAGATCGAGCGGTCCATCGACGATGCCGCCCGCGATCTGATTGCGATCCGCCATCTTCGCCAGCGCGGCCGCCTGTAACGTTGATGGCATCTTCGTTCGAACCATTTCGACAGCCGAGAGTATCGCTACTTTCGGCTGCTCGATGCCGATGGCCCGCGCGAAGATGATGGCGTTCTGGATAATGTCCTTCTTCTGATCGATGTCCGGAGCGATGTTGATCGCCGCGTCGCTGATGATGACCCGCCGCGCGTAGGTTGGCAGCGAGATCAGCATGCAGTGGCTGAGCAGGCGATTGGTCCGCAGGTGGTTTTCCTTGGCCAGGATCGCGTGCATGAACTGGTCGGTGTGGAGGCTGCCCTTCATCAGCGCTTGCGCCTCCCCCGTACTCGCCATCGCTGCCGCTCGGCCCGCCGATTCCTCGGCGTCGGCGGTGGCAACAATCCGGTAACGGGAAAGGTCCACTTTCTGCGCGGCGGCAATCTTGTGAATCTCGTCTTCCGGGCCGAACAGGATCGGTGCGATCAACCCCTGGTTTGCTGCCTCAACGGCACCCAGGAGGGATTCGGCTGAGCATGGATGCACCACCGCGGTCGGCATCGGTTTCAGCCCCCGGCAGCGTTCGACCAGTTCCTCGAGCCGGTGCTCCGGAAGCTCCCTGCGCATCTTGGTCGTCGGCGCCCCGACCTCGACCCTGGCCTCGGCGATCAGAGCGCCGGAGGCATCCGTGCAACGGCAGTCCAGCACGATCATCGATCGCTCACGCCGGATCTCCTTGACCGTGACGGTCGCCTTTACTGTTTGACCGACCTGGACCGGCCGATGATACCGAGCATTGGCGGTGTGGAGCACTGATCCCAATCCGGGAAGGGTGGAGCTGATCAGACTAGCGAACAACGACGTTGCCCAGCTCGTCATCGCACGAGCCTGGACGAGGTCTTCATCGAGGCCGAGATTGCCGGTGAGTGCCGACCACACCCGCACGTCGCCCTGGGTCAAGCACTGCTGGATCGACGCGGATTCGCCAACACGGATCTCATCGAGGATCTTGTTCTCGAAAACGCGGGTCATGATTGCAAGCCCTCCCATGGTTCCTGCATTTGCCCAAAGAAACGCCCACTCACCGCCGCCGGCTACTGCATGCACCAACCGTGGCTGACGATGATGGACTGTCCCGTGAGAGCGTTGGACGGAAACGCAGCACAGAACAGGGTCGCCTCTGCAACGTCTTCGAGCGTCGTGAACTCCCTATCCACCGTCTCCTTGAGCATGACGTGCTTGATGACCTCCTCTTCGGACATTCCCAACTCTTTGGCCTGCTCGGGGATCTGCTTGTCCACGAGGGGCGTGCGGACGAAGCCCGGACAAATCACGTTGGCACGGACCCCGTGCTTGGCCCCCTCCTTGGCGACGACCTTGCACAGCCCGATAAGCCCGTGCTTGGCCGTCACGTAGGGGGCTTTCAGGAGAGAGGCTTCCTTGGAATGAACCGAACCCATGTAAATGACACTGCCGCCACGTCCGGGCCTGTACATGTGCGGCAGGCACGCCTTTGTGAGCAGAAAGGCGCCATCCAGGTGGATCGCCAGCATTTTCTTCCACTCGGCAAAGGGAAAATCCTCAATCGCGTGGACGATCTGAATGCCGGCGTTGCTGACGAGGACATCGATGCCGCCAAACTCGGCGACGACGGCTCCTACGCCGTCGCTCACGGCCTTCTCATCAGCGACGTCCATCGCGAAGCCTAGCGCACGTCCCTTCTCCGAGCGAATCTCCCGCGCCGTGGCGTCCGCGGCCTCTTTCTTGAGGTCGGCGATGGCCACCCTCGCTCCCTCGCGGGCGAAGCGGAGGGCGATAGCCTTACCGATGCCACTGGCGGCGCCGGTGATGATGGCGGATTTGTCCTTGAGTCTCATGGTTTCCTCCGTTCAAATGGCCATCGGCGACACGTTCTCGGCCACAACCAGCTCGGCCTCGGTCGCGGCGAGCACATCGTTTACCGTTATGCCCGGAGCTGTTTCCAAGAGCGTCGCCCGCCCATTTGGAAAAGCAATCACCGCCAGCTCGGTCACGACGAGATCAATGGGGCGCACCGAGGTGAGCGGCAGTGACACCCGCTTGACGATCTTGGACTTGCCCTTGGCCGTGTGTTGCATGGCCACCAACACCCGTTTGGCGCCGCTCACTAGGTCCATCGCCCCACCCATGCCCGGCACCATCTTTCCGGGGATCATCCAGTTCGCGAGGATACCGCGCTGGTCCACCTGGAGTCCGCCGAGGACGGTCACATCGACATGACCGCCACGGATCAGCGCGAACGACATCGCGCTGTCGAACGTGCAGGCACCTGGGAGAGCCGTTACCGGCCGGCCGCCAGCATCCAAGAGCCTCGGCTGGGCCAGGCCCGGTTCAGGAACTGGCCCCGTGCCAATCAAACCGTTCTCGGATTGGAAGAAGACGCGGATCGACGGAAGAACGAAACTCGCGACCAGCGTCGGAATGCCAATGCCGAGATTGACCAGCATGCCGTCGCGGAGTTCCAGGGCAATGCGCTTGGCGATAATGGTCTGTGCGTCCATGGCTCATTCCTCCGCGATGACATAATCGACCAAAGGAGCCGGAGTCACGATATGGTCCGGCGCGATCACGCCGACCGGCACGATGTGTTCCGCGGTGACGATGATAGTGTCGGCGGCCATTGCGATCAGCGGGTTGAAGTTGCGCGCCGTCAGAGCGTAGGCCAGGTTTCCGAGATAATCGCACAGGAACGCTTGAACGAGCGCAAAGTCGGCGTGCAACGCGGTCTCCAGCAGGTAATCGCGGCCCTCGATGGCGATCTTCTGCTTCCCTTTCTCGACCACCGTTCCGACCCCCGTTGGGGTGAGGAGGCCTCCAAGCCCGGAGCCGCCGGCGCGGATGCGCTCGATCAACGTTCCCTGCGGGACAAGGTCCACCTCCAGCTTTCCGGCGATCATTTGCTCCTGAGTTTCTTTGTTGAGCCCAATGTGACTGACGATCACCTTGCGGAGAAGTTTCGCCCCTACGAGCTTGCCGATGCCGACGTCGGGTGAGGCGGTGTCGTTCGCGATTACGGTGAGGTCGCGCTTCTCCTGCCGCACCAGTTCGTCCATCAGCGGCTCGGGGGTGCCGCAGCCCATGAATCCGCCGATCATCAGGCGAGCCCCGTTGGGGATCATGCCGACCGCTTCTTGAATCGGGATCGTTTTCATGCTGGCCTCCGGAGTTGCTGCGGGCACCAGCTGTGGCTGCCGAGGAACGACGGATCGGCGATCGTGTTATCCTTTCCAGAGGATGAAAGGAAACATGAACACTGAATCAGAGGTCCATCCAATCAGTCCCTACGAGGTTGGCCAGGGAGGGGAAACAGCTTCGACGCCGTCGACTCAGCGTTCGTTGTCCGTGATCTGCGCGAATGCGGCATCCGGTGCCTGGCTGGTGTCCGACCGGCGTGAAATGGTCAAATCCGTAATCACCCACTCCCTGGCATCTCATTGCAAGGCAAGTAACTATGTACCCTCATCGCCGGTGAGTCCCGGCGGTAGTTTCGCCAAGGGGGCTTCAAGCAATTCTCCTGGTGGCATATACCATGCCGTCTCGCCCTGGCGGGTCGTAACAAGCCTGATGCAAAAGAGTTGCGCTAACGCGGGAGTCGTCGTGGCACCTGGCAAGATGGGCCGTAACCGCACATGCACAGCCGGAATCGCACAGAACCCAGGTATAATCCAGACAAGTTCGGTATTATTTTCTGCTGCTGATCTTGATGCTGTCGGCGGGTTGGTCCGCGAGGATGCGAACGCGGACGCGCTGGCCGAGTCGCAGTTGCCGGTCCCTCTTGCAGATCAATCACGCACTCCAACGTGAGGCCGGTGTTGATGCTGGTCGGTAATGCGCTGAACTGACGGCGCGGCAGGAACCAGTGCGAAACTGCCGTGCGCTTTCCAATCGATTTGCGTCCGCGTCGATTCGGCAGTGAGGACAGGCCAGGCGTAGAGGATGCCGGCAGCCTGCCAGGCTTTGTTCTCAGCCTCCTCCGGCTTGACTTGACCAACGATAAAAGTGTGCAGCTTGCCGTGGTAGCAGAAAAGAACTCGATAACTTCCGTTTCGCTCTTGCCGAGACGCCAGGAATGTGCTCTCCGCAGCATCACCGCAACGTCAGGCAATCCTCTTTACCGAACCTTTACCCAGGGGTTTGTAAAAAGGCAAAGGGCAAGAGGCCACGGATCGCCGTAACCTCTTGCCCTGATTGCAGTGCCGGAGACAGGGATCGAACCTGCACTTCCAGTTATGGAAACCAGGCCCTCAACCTGGCGCGTCTGCCAATTCCGCCACTCCGGCGCGGATGGTACACCCATACCATAGGAGGTCTACCCACCGGAAATCAAGTCCCTCTCACCGCGACGGAGTGATTTTTGCGCGAATCGGCTCAGCGTGATTTAATGTCGATACGAGCGCTGCCTTTCTCACTCATTTCGATCAGATTCTGAACCTTGTCGCGATAACGTTCGGGCACTTTGTCCACGCTCTCATATTGTTCCGGGCGGGCGCCGTCCTGAACGTGGATCTCCTTGATCTTCGGTTTGCCGTCGGCCGTTTGGCCGGTCAGCGTGATTATTAAGTTGCCCTCCTGATGGCGCAAGGTGAAGCGGTCCTGCGTGCGTATCATCGTCGTCACGACCGACGCCATTCCTCCGCCGACACCGAAAGGTGGTTGTTGAATACCCGGCTGCGTTTGCGGGAAACCAGCCGGAGGTTGGCCCGCTCCTCCCGGAAAGCCGCCCTGAGGAAAGCCCGGAGTCGCCTTGGCTTCCGGCAACTTTACATCCTTGATCGTTTCCTTCTTGCCTTTCCGAACCACCACCACGTCGACGGCCGAATCCGGCTTAATGTCGGCAACCATCCGCACCAGTTGGTCAACACGGTTGGCTACGGCCTTGCCGTTCAACTCCACAAGAACATCGTGCGTCTTGATTCCGGCTTTGGCAGCCGCCGAATCGGGCACGACCTCTCGGACCACCAACCCCTGTCCCTTGGGCAAGTCCAGCTGTTCTGCCAAGGCGTCGGATGGCGGCTCGACTCGGACTCCCAGGCGGGCATCGCGGCCCATCCAGCCAAATCCCGGAGGCATTACGCCGCTGCTCGGCGATCGGCCGGGAAATCCCGGTTGGGGGCGGCTTTGCTTCGGCTGGTCCTCATACGTTTTGTCTTTTTTCGGTTCCGTCTTCGTTTTGTCGTCCTGTTGGGCAGAGAGGGGAGCAGTGAGGCTGACGCCGAAAACGAACACTGCCAGCGTCAGCAGTACGCCTGCTGCGCCGAGCGACCTTCGGCTCGGCCAGCGCGGGACCACAAGGCCCGGAGTTTGCGGCAACATGGTCATCCTCCTCAAGAGCATCAAACAAACACTCAAAGGGAACCATTCGGTTGGCGTGGACTCGGCCTAGCCACTGACAAGTCAACGCCGATCCGAAACATTGCGAATCCGGGAAATGTCTCTGTTGATGTATTAAAAAAACGATGGAATGGAAGTCCGATTTGCAGTCAAGCATCTTATCAGCGCAATCAGGCCGGGCCGTGTTTTTTGTGTTTTGGGAACTCCGCCGTCAATGCCATCGTCCAAACAACGAAACCAGCCGCTATGAGAACGACATCCCAACCTGCTTGACAATTAAGACGGTTTCAGCCAGGGTGAGGTTGCAGGCTGGAGGGTCGCCTCCCACATCGAAAGGTTCGCTGGCACAATAATTTAGGGGGTCTCCATGTCCAGAGGTATGGATCGACGGCACTTCCTTAAGCACGTCGCAACGGCTTCGGCGTTGGCGGGGCCAGGGATGCAATTCTGGCAAGGGTTGCGTGCGGCAGCGCCCAAGCTGAAGAAGAACAACAAAAATATCATTATCTTGTGGATGGGCGGCGGACCGAGCACTATCGACCTGTGGGACCTTAAACCGGGCCAGCAAACCGGCGGCGAGTTCAAGCCCATCAAGACGCCGGCTTCCGGCGTCGAGATCAGCGAGATCCTGCCGACTATCGCCAGCCAATTCAAGAACCTTTCGATTGTCCGCTCGCTCGTGACCAATGAGGGCAGCCACGAGCGCGGAACCGTGTTGATGAATACCGGACGGCAGCCTAGTCCCATTGTGCAGTATCCGGCCTTGGGGGCGACGGCTTCTTCGTTGCTGACTGCCAAGGATTTGCCGTTGCCCGGCTTCATCGGAATCGGGGGCACCGCTCAGCGTATTGGAGCCGGTTTTCTCGGCATGATGTACGCCCCTTTCACCGTGCAAAACCCCGGCCAGCCGCCGCAAAACATCAAGTCGCCCGGACTCGGCAATGATAAGGAAACCAACGAACGGCTGCGCCGCCGTCAACGCTTGTTCTATACCGTGGAAGACAGTTTCACCGAAGGGGCGTTCCCACATCTGCGAACCGCATCGGAGAGGGAAGCAGCCGGCAGCCCTGCTCAAGCCCACGAAGCTGTGTACAAGAAAGCGTTCGACCTAACCATTTCGCCGCTGAGCACGGTATTCCAAGTTAGCCGGGAGCCGGCAAAGGTCATCGAGGCCTACGGCGGCCAACGCAACAATTTCGGCATGGGATGCCTCTTGGCGCGTCGACTCATTGAGCAGGGTGTCACAGCGGTCGAGGTCGATCTGGGCGGCTGGGACACGCACGGCAACAATTTCGGCCAGCTACGAACCAATCTCGGTCCGCGTCTCGACAAGGGCATGGGGGCGCTGGTCAAGGACCTGATCGATCGCGGTTTGTGGAAGAACACCGTGGTATTGTGGATGGGCGAGTTCGGCCGGACGCCGCGTATCA
>Ga0209062_1000854_pt1 | contig 69750 bp, 53 predicted proteins | sample Coa_R2_2_FD_187158 | JGI IMG/M metagenome (GOLD analysis project Ga0209062, IMG submission 187158) | Surface soil microbial communities from Centralia Pennsylvania, which are recovering from an underground coalmine fire - Coalmine... | ecosystem: Environmental > Terrestrial > Soil > Unclassified... | reverse complement strand
CCAGCCGGATGGCACGGTCGGAACATGCGGAACGATCTTCGGCGGGATCCAAATCGGTGGGATGCAGGCGGTTCTCTGTGACGGCTCGGTCCGCTCAGTGAGCTTCTCCGTCAGTCCGGCTGCGTTCCTGATCTTCTGTCAGGCACAGAGTTCGCAAGCACTCAACTGGTCTTCGTTCTGAAACATGATCCGGCTGATACTGTCTGGTTTTCAACGAGATTCGACTACCGCCGTTGCTTGCTCGAGAGTGGTCCGCTCTCTGATGGAGTTGCTCGTTAACAATGCGACACATTCAACCGGATCGTGTATGAAACCAGTCACGGAAACCTATTCGCAGGCGGATCTGGTGCAGCGGCCTGCTTTATTCGGAGTAATCTCCACAGCCGCAATCCGCTGAGATACGCAAAGCCGGCACCGGCAAGCATAACGATGAGAGCGCCAATGGTCGGTGAGGGGTTGTCCTCGGAAATCGGTGGGAACCATCCCATGTGGTGTCCCAACCAGAAGAGACTGAGCCCGATACAAACCCCCACGCTCGAAACGAGCAGCGCAACGATGTGTCGACCGCTGTGGGGCGCCACAGACCCCAAGGCGACGATTTGGCAAGCAGTCAGCATGACCCCAGCGACAACGCCAGCAAAGACGAGTTCTCCTCCTTCCGAACTGATGATGGTAACGAGCATGACGTGAGTACCGGAACTGAATGAGTGTGTGGGAAGTCGGAAGGCAGCTGCCGCAAGTATCGCAAAAAGACAGATCAATTGGAGGAACCCGACAGGTTTCACCACCATTGGAGCAGCGTTTTGAGCGTTCGGCGTGTCCGCTGTGCCCTGTGCCTCGGGGACAGGGGCACCACACGACCGACAACATCCCGTTGTCCTGTGAACCAATGCCCCCTGCACACAGGCGTTGTGGACCGGGCGCTGGCACGCGGTGCAGAAGTGTCCATCGAGTTCGCTCGAGATGCGCGCCGTGCAGAGCACGCAGTTCTGACCTACCAACTGTGGCACAGGCGTTCCCCTCGTGCGGCCGAACGACCAACTCACTGGCCGCGTCTGCCGCGAGACGAGCTACCAACGACGCATTTTAAGCGGTTCGGTACAGCGCAGGATTCGGCCTCTTCCCACTGAACTCGATCACTTCACCGGTTTGACGTAATCTCCATGCATGAAACCGCTATCGGTCGGCGGATCGTAGCGGATGTCGAGGTCGGGCGTTTCCAGCCGCTTGGAAGCGTTCACGCGCGATTCGAGCGCGTATTCGAGAATACCGCCGGTCAGTTGCGTGCGTTCGATGGGGTAGGGCGGTTCACCGGTTGTGAAGAACGTTTCGACGTGCGAGGCGAGTGCTTCCAGGAATGCCGCTCCGGGAGGAGGTGGCAACCAGAACAGACACGATTGCGGTTTCTTTTCGCCATCCACGCGCGCCGCGAAGGTATCGTCGGCAACGTGGCCATCGATCTGCAAGACAGTGGCTTTGAGGCCATCGGCGTACTCGACAATGAACGCGATTGGTCCTTTCGTGAAATATCCCCACAAGCCGGGGCGTGGGAATCGCTTGCAGTTCGCGCGGATGTCCCCCGCATTGCGCGAAGGACTCCGGCCGAGCGCGTGTTCGAGCAGTTCCCACGACCAAACGCCATCGTCTCCGGCCTTCCAGACGGCTTCGCCTTGCAAACAGGTGACGGCTTTCACGCCCTGTTTGGCAGTCTTGGGATCAAAGTTTGTAAACCGCCGTTCGACCATGCACTGAAGCGATTCCAGAGCGTGAATGCCATAAATCTCCAGTTCCCCACGCGATGCGACCAATGCCTCGGTGATCTTCGTGCCGAGCTTGAACTCTAGTTCTGGCCGTCGCCATGTCACCGGCAATGACGAACCAGCCATGAGCGGGAAACGCATCTTCTTCGCGGTCGCCACCATCGTGGCCGCTTTCTTGCGGTCGTAACTGAGGTGTTTATCGCAGAACACCGGCACGGTTTTGCCGCTCTTCTCGAACACCGCCGCCACTTTCTGGAAATATTCGTAACGCGGATAGAGCTTCTGTCCCTTCGCGTTGTACTTGTAGTCGCCATGCTCCACGATGAGGAGCACGGCATCGACCGCGAGCTTGCCGGTGCCGAGCGTGAGGGCATCCTCAATGCTTTCCGAGAGGCGGAAATTGTGGGCTTTCGCGAGTTCACGGCTGAGGTCGCTGTCCGTCACCTGTTCCACGTAAGCCGAAGCAATGTCGAACTCGGGAAAGTGGTGCTCATCGCCCTTCATGTAGCCATCAAGGAATCGGCCGGCGATGTGGTAGGAGTGCGATAGATAGCGGTAGACGCTGGTGAGCAGGGCGATCTTCTTTGGTGCGGGCTTGGCTCGTTTCGGCGGTCGCGTCCGCGGGGTGTCGTTCGCGAAACTGGGAGGAAGGCGGAAACCTTCTGACGCTACAGCACCCGCGGCGGCCAAAAACGCCCGTCTGTGAATCGGCAGCATTGTTAACCCTCTTGTTGGGATAGTTGAGTCTATTGGGAAAGACAAAGAACCCGAAGCCATGGCTTCGGGTTCCAGCGTGGATCTGTCGATCTGAGTGGGAGTGAGCCACAACCTCCTTGCCGGGGCGTTCAGCGTTACTTCTTCTTCCCACCGACGCCAATCGCCTTGAGCGTATCTTTGGCGGTGAGACCAAGTTTGCTCTTCTTGTCGCCTGCGGTGTCCTTGACGATACCCCGGACGGTTGAGGCGGCGTCCTTCGCAGACGTGCCCATCGCGCTCAGCCCTCGTAGCGCTCCAATCTTGACGGACTCCTCCTTGTCTTCCTTCAGCAGCTTCACCAGCACTGGGCCGGCCTTGTCGTACGGCTCGTCGGCCTTACCGAGACATTCGGCCGCGGCCGCCCGGACCCCTGGGTCTTTATCTTCGATCGCCTTGTAGACATCCGGAAGTGCATCGGCGATCAGTGACTTCTTGATCTGAGCGAGTGTACCGAGTTCCTGCAATGCCTTGATTTTGGTCTTCGCGTCTTTGCTCTTGCGAAGTTGCCCTGTGTACTTCTTGGCGTCATCTTCCCGTTCGCCCCCGAGTGCATCTTCTCGCACACACAGGAACAGAACGCTATTGAACAGGACAATGGCGGATAACGCCTTGGCGAATCGGGCAGCACCCATGATCGTTTCCCCCCGAGAGAACAGGTTATCTTGTTTAACCCTACAACGGGAATCGTGTATCGGTTCGATGCTGGAAGAGAGATTTTCGTTCCGTTTCCCCTGCGGATATGATCGAATTAAACCTCCTACCGTTATCCTGCCTGCCTCCAATTCCCACCGACCCGGAGTGCCTTCCCAATGCATCTGCGAGCATGCGCTGTTTTTGCTGTGATTTTATCCACGGGTGTGGCTGGCGCGGAGGACTGGCCCGGCTGGCGCGGGCCGCGGGGCGACGGCACAGTTACGGATAAAGGCTACCCGTTAACGTGGAGCGACAAGGAGAACGTGAAGTGGAAGCTGGAGCTTCCTGGGGGAGGGCACTCCTCCCCCGTGGTGAGTCGAGGGCGTGTGTTTATCACCGGTTGCGTGGAGGCGGAAAAAACGCGTGTGCTGTACTGCATCGATCGGGCAAACGGCAAGTTGTTGTGGCGGAAAGAAGTTGTCGTTTCCAATCTGGAAAAGAAGCATCGCGAGAATAGCTGGGCCAGTTCCACCCCCGCAGCGGACGGCGAACATGTCTATGTCACGTTCTACGATGCTCCGCAGATGCGCATTTATTGCTTCGACTACGACGGCAACAAGGTGTGGGAGAAGAACCCGGGTGAGTTCCACTCCGTCCATGGCTTTTGCAGCCCGCCGACTCTTTACAAGGATCTGGTCATTGTGAATGGCGACCAGGATGCGCCGAAGGGGCAGAAGGCATTCATTGTCGCGCTCGACAAGAAGACCGGCGAAGAGAAGTGGCGGATTGACCGGCCGAACAAGCTCCGCTCATACTGCCCTCCGGTGATTGTGGACGCCGCCGGCAAGAAGCAAATGGTGCTGACGGGGAGCAAATGTGTCGCCAGCTATGACCCGGACACCGGCAACCAGTACTGGATTATCGACGGCCCCACGGAACAGTTCGTTTCCAGCATGGTGATGCACGATGGTGTGCTCTTGCTCACCGCCGGCTTCCCGGTTCACTGGGTGATGGCGATCAAGCCGGATGGCAGCGGGAACGTGACCAAGACCCACGTTCTCTGGTCGAAGAAGAATGAAGGTGGCTACGTCCCTTCGCCGGTGGCCTTCGGCGGCAAACTATTTCTTGTGGACGACAAGGGCCTTGCTAGTTCCTGGGATGTGAAGAGTGGCAAGCAACTCTGGCAGGAACAGTTAAGCCGGTCGAAACACCACGCCTCCGCAGTGGTCGCGGATGGCCGAGTCTACTTCATTTCCGACGATGGCATGACCTTCGTGGTGAAGGCGGGTGAGGAATACGAACTCCTGGCGAAGAACAAGCTGGGCGAAGAGGTTTATGCTTCCCCGGCATTCTCCGATGGCGATATATTCATTCGCGGAGCGAAACATCTCTGGTGTTTTTCGGCAAACGGCCGACGGTAATTCCGCGGCGGCAAGTTCGTCTCTCCCAGGATTGACTCATGCGAACACTCTGTGCCGCGTTACTGGTGTTGGGGCTGAGCATCTGCGTGTTGGGATGCAAAAAGCGGTCGGGATCGTCCGGCAGCGACGAGAATAAGAGTGGGTCCGCAAGTGGCACGGGGAAAAGCGGTTTCACCATTGGCAAGAGCACGACATATGTGACCGGCCCAAAGGATGCAACCGGTCACATCGATTACGCCACAGCGCTCAACGAGCGAATGAGCAAAGGCGTGACGCCCGAGAACAACGCATGCGTTGCCATCTGGAAAATACTTGGTCCGAGCCCAGCTGGCGGGGGTCAAGCCGCTCCGGGATTCTTCGAGAAGCTCGGGATTCAACCTCTGCCCGCCAACGGCGAATACTTTGTCGGTTTACGGCGATACGCCGAGCGGAACGGCGGCAACGCCAACGCCGTTCTTGATTCGTTTGGGAAGTACGCCAAGCAACCCTGGACAGCAAACGAAAATGGGACAATTGCCGGGTGGCTTCAGACAAATCAGAAATCGCTGAACGCTCTCCGCGACGCGGTGAAGTTGAGCCACTTCTATAGCCCAATCATTCCGCAAACCTCTGAGAAGGGGTCAAAGGGAATGATTAGCGCACTGTTGCCGGGAGCGCAGTCCTGTCGTGATCTCGCTGGTGCTCTCGCCGCTCGCGCGATGCTCTACATCGGCCACAATCAACCGGCGGAGGCGTGGGAAGACCTGCTCGCGTGCCACCGACTCGGGCGGCTGGTCGGTCGCGGACCTACCCTCATTGAGGGGCTTGTAGGCTTTGCAATTGAACAGATCGCTTGCCAGGGCGATGTCGTGTTTCTGGACCGCACCAAGCCGGACGCGAACACGATTGCGGCCTGCCTGAAGGATCTTCGTTCGCTCCCTTCAATACCGGATACCGCCGAGAAAATCGACCTGAGCGAACGCTTCGTGTTTCTCGATCACATCATGCAGTTCGACCGACAGGGCATCTCGTACCTGACGAGTATGGGCGGTGGACAACCTGCCCCCGCTGGGGTGAACGACGCGGCTCTTGCGAATATCGATTGGAACCCGGCGCTGGAGAACGCCAACAAGATATTCGACCGTATGTCTAACATCGCACACGAGAAAGATCGGACCACACGAACGCAGAAGTGGAGTGAGTTTGAGAATGAGGTCCGCGCCATCAAGGCGCGTATTGATGGCGGCGCTGGCGGTACGGCTCTGAAGAACGCCGAGACTCCCACAAAGCGTGGCGAGATCATGGGCGATATCTTTATCGGTCTGATGCTGCCAGCGGTGGGGAAAGTGATGGATGCCGCCGATCGCACGTTCCAGACACACGAAAACGTGATCGTGGCGTTTGCGCTGGCGTGGTATCAGCGGTTCAACGGTCGGTATCCCGACAAACTCGCCGATCTTGCCACCACCTACCTCACACAGGTTCCCAACGACATTTTCACCGGGAAAGACCTCATCTACCAGCCCAACGCTACGGGCTTTGTGCTCTACAGCGTCGGCGTCAACGGGCGCGACGATGGTGGCCGCGGCTACACCGACCAGCCTGCCGGAGATGATCTGGTGGTGCGCATTCCCGTACCGCTGAAGCCGTGAGTTTGTGGTCTCGAGTTGTTTGAAGAACGGCAATCGGCGTGTGCCTACTACTTTGAAAGCGGTTGCGATACAGTAGGGGCAAGGAGGCTCCTTATGTCCCTCGCGGATCAGTTTCCGGAGATTACACGGCGGAATCAGCCGCTCGCGCCCTTCACTCACTTGAAGATCGGCGGACCGGCAGAATTCCTGCTGCAACCGCGCAGTCTGGATGAACTCAACGCTGTGTTGGCCGCGTGCCGGCGCGATCGGGTGCCGGTGCGCATGCTCGGCGGTGGATTCAATCTGCTGATTCAAGATGACCCCATTCCCGGCGCCGTGATTCGCCTCGTCGCGGAGCCTTTCACCTTTCTGCAACGCGATGGCAAACGTATCACCGCTGGGGGCGGCGGGCAACTTTTCGATCTGATCGCCTATTCCGTCAGAAATGGCCTCGGCGGGCTGGAAACGCTCGTTGGAATTCGCGGGACTGTCGGCGGTAGCGTGCGTTGCAATGTCGGTGACCGCTCCGGTGAAATCAGCCAGACGGTTCGGAACGTCACCGTGCTGACGGACGCAGGGAAAGTGCAAGTGCGCAACCGCGACGAACTCACTTTCAGCGAGCATTCCAGCGACCTCGACGAACCGGTGATTCTGTCGGTGGAATTTGAACTGGAAGCCGAATCGCCCGGCGCGGTATTGAAGCGAATGCGCAAAGCGTGGATTGTGCGGAAGGCGATCGAGCCTCTCAGTAGTCAGCGAGGGGTGCGACTCTTCCGGAATCCACCTGGTCAGACCGCCGCGACGCTCATCGATCGCGCGCAGATGACGAAAGCCAAAGTTGGTCCGGCCGAACTGAGTGAGCGTAACTCGAATTATGCCGTGGCACACCCGGGCACAACCGCACGCGACATTCTGCAGTTGGTGGAGCACGTGAGAATGCGGGTGAAGGAACGCACCGGCGTTCTTCTCGAAAGGGAGTTGCACGTTTGGTAAAGCGAGCCAGGAAGGCACGTCTGCCAATCACACCGGACACACCCGGCAAGCGGGTGACGCGTCCCATCATCGCAATGTGCGTCACGGTCGTAATTGTGGCGGCAGTGTTATTTGGAGTGTCGTACCTGGGCGATGAAGCACGCCGCAACATCGGCCAACGCGATCGCTATGCGGTGCCCTTTGCGGAAATCCAGTGCGATGCTCCACTTGGCATGACTCGCGAGAAGTTTCTGGCGGAAGTGCGCTACGAGTCGAACGCGGCTTCAACGATTCAACTGCTCGACCCCGACCTCAACGCGAAGCTGACAGCAGCATTCGCTGCGCATCCGTGGGTAGCCAGCATTGAGGCGGTGAACGTGGACCCGCCGGACACGGTGAGTGTGAAACTCACGTTCCGCGTACCCGCACTCGTCGTACGCATGGGGAATACCCAGCGTGTTGTCGATACGAAAGGTGTGCTCCTGCCCACAAATTCTTCCACGGCCGGCTTACCGGAATTGCTCACTCCTGTGGCCGCGCCGGGCAAGGCCGGACAACTCTGGCCGGACGCCATCGTCATCCGCGCCGCTTCGGTGGCGGCGGAATACAAACCGAAAACAATGACGCGCACGTCTCAGGGCTGGGAATTGATTCAACCCGATGGCAAGAAGCTGATGGTGGGGAGATGAGCGAACCCACACGGAGGTGATTGCGTCCGCTCTGATAACAATCGGGGGTTACGCGATGTCAGCCTTCTGGCTCACTCCGGTGGCACCGGGAACCATCGCTGGCATATCTCAGTAAGGTGAAGGAACTTCACGGCATCGTCCGCAAGTGGATTGAAGATTCCGCTGCCGTGCAGAAGAACGAACATCTCCTGGCGAACCTTCCGTATGTGGATCTGATGTTTGCCTTCGGCTTCGCGACTCTCGGCGACCACGCGAGCGCGAATGAGTTGGTCGAAGACGCGCGGAAGGTGACGGAGGGCCGATTCCGAAAGACAAAAGTTGGGAAAATGCGCAGGCGGTTGCCGCCGCGATAGTCAAGAACTTTCTGTTTCGTGCTTTTCAATACCGCAGCCAACAGGTAGACGCTGGTCACGCGCTGAGTGGTCCACACTCCCGGTTCCATCTTCAACTCGTTGAAGAGACGATTTTCGCGATCGCTCGGTTCTCGGGGAACCCTGTCGCGTGAGCAGGTGAATCAGCGTTTGTCGCTTCGATCGGCATTTGCGAAATGTTCCAACACGAACTGGGACCATGTCTCGAACTGCTCCGAGTCGTGGAGCAGTTCGTTCCATTTTGCGAAGCCCGCGTCCGCCAATGCATCTTCGCGTGAACGCGCCGAGGGCGATACCAGTTCGAAGATGTGCACTACGCCCAAATGAACACTCCCCACCGGCGTGCGGTCGTCGTTGATGAAACCGATGCAGCGCTCCGTGAACGCACAGCCAATATCCACTTCCTCAGTCAATTCCCGCATCATCCCAGTGTGGTAAAGATCACTGCCACCTGCGGCGTCCGCTTCACTGATGTGGCCACCGATACCAATCGAACGCAGGGCTTCGAGACGCTTCTCCGTGCCGGACGATCCGCGGCGGTAGTGGAACACCCGCTCACCACACTTGAGCACGATGTACGGAATGAGTTGCTTGAATGATGGGTCGGTTTCCACTTCATACCGCGGCCGGAAGTCGAACGCGGCCGGATCGAGGATGGCGGCACGATAGCTGTCGTTCGCGTCCACAAATCCGTGAAAGTACCCTGCCGCGCGGAAGCGTTCCGTGGGGATGACAAGAACTTTTTCGTCGAGGGGCATGAGAGCCTCCGTGCGGGAGAGCGGACCACTCTGAAGATGACCACGCTAAAACGCCAGCTTCATCACCACAGCCACGATCAACGCAAACGCCAGCATGTACAACCCCAGCCGCAGAGTGTCGTCGGCGGTGCGGCGCGCGAGCAACTTTCGTAACGCCTTTCGGTCACCCGATTCAATCGCGATCTGCAAATTCAACTCGTAGCTACTTTGCGGATAGTCGCGGATGGCCTCCTCTCGGAGCACTTGTAGGCCATAACGGGGTGTGGGCAGGGTTGGGCCAACGGCGGCGTGGAAGCCGAGTTCGTCGGAGAACGCGAAGGTCGCCGGCCACAGGTCGCAGCGCGTGCGGGTGGGGAGCAATTGCCACAACTCGCGAATGAATTGCTCTGCCGGTTCTGTTCGGTTCAGAAGGACGCGGTTGCCATCAACGAGCGCTTGTGTCGAGCCGAGAAGCAGTGAGCCATCACCGTGTTTGAGGATGGCGTCGAGCTGTTCGAGAGTGCGTTCGGGCAGTAATTCCTGCGGCCACTGCAAATCGGGAAGCCGACCCGATGCAGTCCAGTCCGGCGGGTAACGATCCGCGATGGCAAACGGGTCGCCGAGGTACTTGTAAAGTTCGCGGGCGAGAATCAGAAAACGAAAGCCGAGATAACCGTTGGGCCGGTCTTCCACGCGAACCACCGCGACTTGTTTTTTCCCAAACGGGCAGGCGAAGTGCGCCTGTGGGCACGTGATACCCTCTGGCCGTGGGCCGAACAGCACGGCAATTCGTTCGGCTTCGGGGACATCGAGATCATCGGTCTGTGCAATGACGCGCACGCCTCTTGTGTCAACCAACAGAACGGCCTGCTGAATGCGGAGGTCGGGAGTCATGGTCGCCCCAGCACGTCAGCCGTCCGCACCACGCGATGTTCGATGGCAGCCAAGAACACCGCTTCGCACAACGCGATAGTTTCGAGGTTATCGCGACCGCCGATTTCCGGCTCAGTGTCATTCTCCACAGCGACGAGCAACTGCGCCATCGTCCCAACGAACGCATCGGGGAACCAGACATCGTCCCAGCGTGGTCTGAGCCAGCAGCCTGGCTGCTTGCGAGTGCTCACTTCGAGCGTGCTCGGTTCGCGGGCAGGGTACTTCGGCCAGCCGATAGTACCCTGCATCAGACCGTCGGTGCCCTCGATGCGCCAGCGGATGCCAATTTCACCTGCCACACCCTCCTTACTCGGTCCGGTCCAGACATCGTCCCACGACGAAGCACGGACGCCGTTTTCGTATTCGAGGATGTAGAGGTTGATGCCGTCGCGGTGTGGAAATTTCGTTCGCGGATCGGGTCGTGTGGAGGCGAGCACGCGATCAGGTGTGCCGAGCCAGTAGCGGAATGTATCGAGGTGGTGAATCGACATGACGAATGTCGAAAGGGACGGCAACTCCTCCGCCCACGGCATCCAGTGCGGAATCGCCCGCATGTCGATCGTTGCCAGCACCGGCTCGCCGATCCATCCACGCGTGAGAATATCCTTCGCGGCGCGGACTGATTGATCGAACCGCATATTCTGATTCACCGCAAGGACAATCCCCGCATCCTCACAGCGCTGCACAAGATCGCGGGCCTCGGCCAGCGAGAGCGCCAGCGGTTTTTGTGCGAGGATACCCCGAAGCCGTCCTTGCCCAAGTTCAACGGCACGTCGAATGATTCCTGGCTGGGCGTCGGGAGGGACCGCGACATCAAGAATCTCGATGGTGTCGTCGGCCAGGAGCGCGCTGATGGTGTCGTGAACTTGTGGAATGGCGTGACGGGCCGCAACCTCGCGGGCGGAATCTGGATTTCGCGACGCGATGGCAACCGGGTTGAACCCCGCGTTCCGGTACGCTACGAGATGGCAATCCTTCATGATGAAACCGGCCCCGAGGCAGCCGATCCGCCAGTCCTGGCGCGCGGGGAGGGTTGGCTGGTACTTTAACCCCAGAGCGGTATCAGCCAGGAGAGGAAACATTGCAGTGCCCCAGAGATGGGAGGGGTGAGGAACCCGTGGGATTCCTCGGAAACGCGATCAAGTGTTCGTCAGCACGCGCAGCTCGCGTGGAAGTGGGAAACTCACATCTTCTTCGCGCACCGTTCGAGTTTCGACCGCTGCGCCAAATTTCTTCTGTAAATAGGCGATACAGTCCTGCACGTGCTCTTCCGGGGCACTGGCCCCCGCCGTGACGAGCACAGTGTCGGTCGGTCGGAACCATTCGTCCTTCAATTCGCTCACACGGTCGATGAGATAGGAAGGCTTGCCGGTTGTGCGCGAGAGCTCTGCCAGTCGCTGGCTATTAGAACTATTCTGGCTGCCCAGCACGAGCACCACATCCGCTTCCGGCACCAGCTTCTTCACGGCGTCCTGGCGGTTTTGGGTGGCGTAGCAAATGTCGTCCTTGTGCGGGCCGGTAATATGCGGATATTTCTGCTTGAGCGCATCGATGACCGTCTTTGCCTCGTCGACGCTCAGTGTTGTCTGCGTGAGGAACGCCAGTTTCGATTCTGCGGGGAGAGTGAGGGCATCCACGTCGGCAGCGTCTTCCACGAGGATGATGTTCTTGGGAGCTTCACCCATCGTGCCAATCACCTCATCGTGCCCCTCATGGCCGATGAGGATGATGGTATAGCCCTCGCGGGCGAATTTGATCGCCTCCTTATGAACTTTGGTCACAAGCGGGCACGTTGCATCGATCGCCCGCAGGTTCCGCGTCTCGGACTGCTCGCGAATGACAGGTGAGACGCCGTGGGCACTGTACAACACCGTGCCGCCTGTAGGCACCTCGGAGATATCATCCACAAACACCACGCCAAGCTTCTGAAAACGCTCGACAATGGGTCGGTTGTGAACGATCTCGTGGTAGACGTAGAGAGGGCTACCGAAATGCTGGAGCGCCGTCTCCAGAGCCTCGATCGCCATATTTACGCCAGCGCAGAACCCACGCGGGTTGGCAAGGATGATCTTCATACTCTGTCTCCTGAACGCTCTGTTGAAACCTTGGTTGAGGTTGTCGTGATGATTTGGAGAAAACCGCTTCGCGAATACTGAACTCAGCTACAACCGACCGAAGGTTTCAACAGAGCACCTCCCAAAGCGGTATGGTACGCCAGCCGGCTCTATCTCGCCAACCGCAGCTTTGTACTTCCAAGTAACCGGAAACGACAAACGCCACCCAATTGGGTGGCGTTCGTGGCGTGAAGCAGCCAATTCGTGCTTACTTCTTCACTTCGACCTTCGGGTCTTCGATGTATTTCTTGCCGTCCTTCTCGACGATCTTGCCGGTGACCTTGACGTCAGCTTCGCTACCACCGGGGCAAACGCCCTTGTGGTACTTCTCTTTGCCGCCCTTGTCGTTGAGGTAGTACACCACGGTCTTATCGCCTTCCTTCACCTTGACCGCGTGACCGCAGGCCTTGGTTTCTTCCAGGGTGCACTTGGTGCAAACCAACTTGCCTTCGACTGTCTTGGTCTCAGCCTTCTTCTCGTCGGCGTTGGCGGTGCGAGTTGTGCTGGCCAAGGTAATGGCAGCAAACCCGAGCGCCACTGCGAGCGCGATGCGCAGCATGAGAGGAACCCTTAAACGTATTTCTCGCCGGGAGGGCTGACACCCAACGTGAGCATCACGGGCCCACCGGTCGGAGACAATATACCTATCGGTTCGCGCCGGTGCAAGAACCGACTCAAAACCTTCCTCCTCACTCGCAAGGAAACTTTGCGAAGCCGTTGACGCTGTTTCGGTCGCCGCATACTATGTTTTTTTCTGACCTTTCCCCAATTGTTGGGCCGTCCCGGATGGCCGAACTTGGCATCTCCGCCGAAGCCTTCGCCGCTGCCATCGATCGACTCTGCGCGCGCCGCGACCATCCGGTCGTCGTGAAACTCGGCGGCAGCGCGATGGAAGATCCTGTTTCCACGGAGGCCTGCCTAAAATCTGTCGCAGCTTTGAACAAGCTTCGCGTGCCATTGGTGCTGGTCCACGGCGGCGGGAAAGCCATCGACCGTGCGATGGCCGAAGCGGGCCTGACACCAAAGAAAGTGGCTGGCCGCCGCTACACCGATGAGGCGACCCTCAAAATTGTGGTGCATGTGCTCAAGGACGAGATCAACCTCGACCTGGAAGCCAAGCTCCGCGACCTCAGCGCCGCCGCGTTTTCGGTTCAAGATGTCCTTTTCGGTGAACGCCTCACGCTCACCGGCGAGGATGGCCAACCCGTAGATCTCGGACGAGTGGGGAAGATTACCGGAGTGGACTCTCGCGTGCTCAAAGCATTCTTGCGCGACGGTGAACTCCCAATTATCCCCTCACTGGCTCGCGATTCCGACGGTAAGTGGTTGAATATCAACGCCGACACGGCGGCGTCTGCCGTGGCCGGTGCGCTGAAAGCCGACAAGGCGATCTTCCTCACCGATACACCCGGTGTTCTCCGCGATCAGAACGATCCCAATTCGCTTATTCCTCTCCTGAACGAACGCGAAGCACGCGAACTGATCACTTCCGGCGTCATCGACGGTGGAATGGTGCCAAAGGTGGAAGCGTGCTTCGAGGCGCTGGATGCCGGGGCGAGGACTGCTCTCATTTTGGATGGCAGGGTTCCTTACTCCCTGCTCGACGTGTTCCTTCACAACACGTTTACCGGCACTGCCATCACGCGGTGAACCAAACGCTTCGCTCCCGGTCGCGGATAACTTCCCACTATTCAATCTCAATATGACGACATCCGAAGTGCTTTCCAGTGAGCAGATTATTTCACTGGCGAAGAAACATCTCATTGGGAACTACACGCGATACCCGGTGTGCCTGGTGCGAGGAAGCGGGTCGTGGGTGTGGGACGCGGAGGGAACCCGCTATCTGGATTTCTTTCCTGGCTGGGGTTGTGGATTGCTCGGTCACTGCCCGTCACGGGTGGTGCAAGCGGTTCAGGAACAGGTCGCGACGCTCATTCACGTGCCGAATACGTGGTATACCGAACCCCAGGCACTTCTGGCTCAGGCCCTCGGTGATCGTACCGATTTCGCCGGGATGAGCTTCTTTTGCAACAGCGGGACTGAAGCGAACGAGGCTGCCATCAAGCTCGCCCGCCTCAACGGGAAGCCCAAGGGTCGCTACAAGATCGTGACGCTGACCGGCAGCTTCCACGGCCGCACAATGGGCGCTCTCACCGCGACCGCGCAGCCCAAATACCACGCTGGCGTGGAGCCGATGTTGCCCGGCTTTAACTACGCGACCTACGGCGATCTCGACAACGTCGCGAAAGCGGTGGATGGAGAAACCTGTGCCATCATGCTCGAACCAATTCAAGGTGAGGGCGGCGTGAACATCCCCCCGACGGGGTTCATCGAAGGTGTTCGCGAACTGTGCGATAAGAACGGCCTGCTTCTTATCCTCGACGAAGTACAAACCGGTATGGGTCGGACCGGCAAGTGGTACGCCTATCAGCACTGGAACGTGAAGCCCGACATCGTGACGCTGGCGAAGGCGCTGGCGGGCGGAGTCGCGATGGGTGGACTCGTTGCGAAGCCGGAAGTGGCGGAGAAACTGAAACCTGGCACGCACGCTGCCACATTTGGTGGTAACCCGATTGCGGCGCGTGCTGCGCTGGCCACCATCGAGACGATCGAGCAAGAAGGCTTGCTGGAGCGAGCCATTCAAATCGGAGAGCGATTCCACACCCGTTTCCTTGCGATCAAGGAAAAATGTCCTCTCATTGCGGAGGTTCGCGTGAAAGGTGCGATGGTGGGCGTGGAACTTCACGTTGAGGGGGCACCCGTGGTGCAGGGCTGCCTGGAGAAGGGATTGCTCATCAACTGCACGCATCAGACCGTGTTGCGTCTGCTCCCCGCACTGACTCTCACGGATGAGCAGATTGAAGATGGTTGCGACATCATCGCCGATGTGCTCCTCGGCCTTCGGCCCTGAAGATGAGTCGAAAGTCGTCAAGTCGAAAGTCGTGAAGTCCGGAATTGCCGCGATCTTCGACTTCACAACTGCTGACTTTACGGCTCTCGCCCTCATGACTTGCGACCAGAAAACAATGAAACACTTTCTGAACATCATCGACCTGACGAGCGACGAACTGCAGCACCTGCTTACCGAAGCCGTGCGGCTGAAGCACGCGCACGCTCGTCGCATCCCCGCACATACTCTCAGCGGGCGCGTGGTGGGATTGGTGTTCGAAAAACCCTCGCTCCGCACGCGTGTGAGCTTCGAGAGTGGCGTTGCGCAGCTTGGAGGGACGGCTCTCTACCTCCCCGGCAACGAAGTTGGTTTGGGTTGGCGGGAAAGCCTCGCCGATTTTGCTCGCACGGTGAGTCAGTTCGTGGACGCCTTGGTACTTCGCGTGTACCGTCACGAGACTCTTGATGGCTTGGCCATCCATTCCTCGATACCGATCATCAACGGTCTGTCCGACTGGTCGCATCCATGCCAGGCATTAGCCGACCTGCTCACTGTTCGTGAACTCTTCGACGGCGAGAGAGGACGGACAATGGCGTTCGTGGGCGACGGCAACAATGTCGCTCGCTCGCTGGCGGTTGCCTGCGGCCGGCTGGGTGTGAACTTTATCCTCTCGTGTCCGGTGGGATACGGTTTCGATGAGAAGTTCAAATCTCAATACTGCAAGCGGGTCTCGGAGGAGTTCCCAAAAGAAGTCAATGATCCGTTCATCGCAGTGAAGAACGCGGATGTCGTCTACACCGATGTTTGGACGAGCATGGGTCAGGAAGCCGAACGTGAGGAGCGATTGCGCCGATTCGCATCATTCCAGGTCAATGCGAAGCTGCTTTCCGCCGCTCCGTCACACTGCAAGGTGTTGCACTGTCTGCCCGCACATCGCGGTGAAGAAATTACCGACGACGTGATGGATGGGCCCGCTTGCGCGGCATTTCAGCAAGCCGGCAACCGCATGCACGCGCAGAAGGCGGTGCTGGAGTGGCTCTTGAAGTAAGGGAGGTTCACTCATGCCTCGTCCCGATAACCGTCTCCCGACTCAACTGCGCGAACTCAGCTTCACACGCGGCTATACCCGTATGGCACCGGGATCGGTGCTTGTGAAGATGGGCCGCACCACGGTTTTATGTACGTGCTGTGTTGAACCGAAAGTGCCGGACTTTCTCGTCGGGAAGGGGAAGGGCTGGCTCACTGCGGAATACGGCATGTTGCCCGGTTCCACAACCACGCGAAAGCCACGCGACAAGGCCGGAAAGGTAGATGGCCGAAGTGTCGAGATTCAGCGATTGATTGGGCGGAGTTTGCGTGCGGTTGTCAATCTCGACAAGCTCGGCGAGCGCACGCTCTGGATCGACTGCGATGTCCTCGAAGCCGATGGCGGCACGCGCACCGCCAGCATCAGCGGGGCGTTTGTCGCCGCAGTCGATGGCGTGAATTCGATCGCGTCGCAACTCATCGTGCCGGTGTCGGAAGTGCTAACGGATAGCGTCGCGGCGGTGAGTGTCGGGTTGGTTGACGGCGAGGAGCGGCTCGATTTGGAATATGTCGAAGATCGCGACGCGGACGTGGACATGAATCTCGTGATGACGGGTAGCGGGAAGATCATTGAAGTGCAGGGGAGCGGCGAAGAAGCCACCTTTACACGAAAACAACTCGATGCACTGGTGGATCTGGGCGAGGCCGGGATTCGCGTCATCACCGCGATGCAGAAGGCCACTCTGGGTAGTGCGTGGCCGTTTTAGGCGGACCCGCCCGTCTATCTCCCCACCGCGTACATCAATTTCCCCCCCACCACCACCGCGAATTCCGGTTCGGGGATTTCGCTTGCGGGGAGGAATCGCACGGCACGCACGTCATGCAGACGCTTCATCCCATCGTGAAATTGGGGCAAAGTCAGCCCCGGCGATTGCACGCGGATCGCGTGGAAGAGCTCGCGGAGCGAACAGTCGCCAGGAGTTTTCAGATCGTTTCGCTTGTCCAGGTATTCGAGTGCGGCCATTGCCCAGGGTACGACCCGCGCCACCGGCTCAACCACTACTGAATTGGTTGCTTCCGCACGGCGTAGCGCGGCTTCGCAGCGCTTGGCGAGATCGTCGAGCCGGGCGAGCATCGCCGTGGCTCGCACCTCGAAACTCGCGGAAAGGGCCGCGAGTTCTTGCTTGGCTTCGGCCATCCACGCTGGCACTCCGGTTCGCGTGGCCTGAAGCACCTCTTTGAGTTCACGCAAGATCGACCGCGGTGAATCGTGTTCGTGCACGAACGCAACGGCTTTCGGAGTCGCGCAGACCCATTCTGTGACGAACTTCCCTTTCACTTCGGTCCGCATCGTTTCGAGCAGACCGTCACGGATCGCTTGCACCGCAGCATCGCCAGCCGGCCCCGTTCGGGCGGGGAATAACCCTGCGATCTTGCCGCTCCGGAATAACCGGTGTTCGCCGGGTGTTGCCAGGGCGGTTTTGAGTGCATCGAGCAGGTATTCGAGGCGCCGCGGGTCGGCCACGGCCACGAAACCGCCTGGCGCGTGCATATCGGAGTTCGGTGGAAGAGCTTCCATGCCATCACCCGTGGTTCCGGGGGTGAACCGACCGTACTGTAACTGTGTCTGGATTTTGAAGAAAGCCCAGGGTTGGTGTAAACAGGGTTGAGGTGAAAAACGTGTCGAGTACTACTGCGATTCGCGAATCCCTCGGTGCCCCTCGTATCTTGAGCGGCGTGCAGCCTTCGGGGAAGTTGCACCTGGGCAACTATTTCGGTGCCATCAAACAGCACATCGAACGGCAGGATTCCGGCGAGTGCTTTTACTTCATCGCCGATTATCACGCTCTGACGTCATTGAAGGAAGCCGAGGAGAAGGAAGCGGGACTCGCGGCGAAAAACAAGTCGATCACTCCACGTCCCGCCCGGCAGATTCTTGCAGACAACGTTCGCGATGTCGCGCTCGATTACCTCGCCCTTGGTCTCGACCCCGCCAAAGCCAACTTCTTTCGCCAGTCGGATGTGCCGGAAGTGTGTGAACTGGCATGGATTCTCTCCACTGTGTGCGGCATGGGGTTGCTTGAGCGTGCGCACTCGTACAAGGACAAAGTCGCGCGCGGACTGACCCCCAACGTGGGCCTGTTCACGTATCCGGTGCTGATGGCCGCGGATATTCTCATTTACCGCTCACATCAGGTGCCGGTGGGTAAGGATCAGGAACAGCATCTTGAAATGACCCGCGACATCGCGGGTTCATTCAATCACGCCTTCGGCGAGGTCTTTCCGCTGCCTGACGCAGTGTTCAACGAAGCTGCGGTTGTGCCCGGCATTGATGGCCAGAAGATGAGCAAGAGCTACGGCAACACGATCGAAATCTTCGCGGAGGGGAAAGCACTCAAGAACGCGGTGATGAGCATCGTCACCGATTCCACGCCTGTGGATGAACCAAAGAACCCGGAGAAATGTAACGCCTTCGCCATTTACAAACTCTTCTCCACCGCGGCCGAACAAGCAGAACTGGCTGAGCTCTACCGCAATCCCATGCGTGGAGCGGATACACGCGGTCGGCCCTTCGGCTACGGCGATGCCAAGGCCATGCTTCACGCCAAGATCGACGCTTACTTCGCGGCTGCTCGCGAGCGCCGGAAGCAACTCGTCCGCAATCCGGGTTTCGTGGAAGAAGTCCTCGTCGCCGGTGCGAAACGAGCACGAAGCGTCGCTCAGGTGACGCTCCAACTTGTGCGGCAAGCAGTGGGTATTTGTGGAAGACCTGTGTGAAGTTAGGCAGGTTTGCTCTCGCCTCAACAGTCGGCCTCATTCCGTTCATTTTTTTGCACTTTTCAGCCCGGCGCGGAACTCGGCTTCCGGGTCAGAAGCATCGCGTCGATTCAGGCGGCGCATCATCCGATCATGACCTACCTTTTGATGACTGGTTGTCGGTTCAGCACGGACACCGGTCTTCGCACTCCGCCCTACTCGCTGCGAGGGTGCCCCCAGTGGCCATCCCCTGTCCGTATTGCACGCACCGGATTCACCTGAAGGTCGCCAAGCCAGGACGCTATCGGCCCAAGTGCCCCAATTGCGCACAACCATTCCTTGTGTGGGTGCCCGAAGAAGCGGGTGCAGCGTACAAGGTGCGACCCCTCCCCAATGACACCCCTGTGCGCGACCATCGAAACGGAACTCAGAAGTCTGCTGCTGCACTGGCTGTCGTCGAGGAAAACACCCCCATTCCGGACGCCGGGATCAATGGCGGGGAGCGGAAGAGTTCGGGTGAATCACACGTCTTTGGATTCGCGCAAACGAATCCCGACCCCGAGAAGGTTTCACATGCCTCTCCCGGCCCCGAGCAGCGGTCCGGCCAAGAGGACGACGAAGTCGCCATTGCCCCGCGCACTGAAATCCACGGATACTCCATCGAGAGAGAACTCGGGCGCGGGGGGATGGGCAAAGTCTACCTCGCCCGGCAACTGTCGCTTGATCGTCCCGTCGCGCTAAAGGTGATGAGCAAGCGGTGGGCTGCGGATCCGGTGTTCGTTGCGCGATTTACACGCGAAGCCTTCGCCGCCGCACAACTCTCGCACCCGAATATTGTCCAGATTCACGACATTGGCGAAGCGGACGGCTCGCGTTTCTTCAGCATGGAATACGTGCGCGGACAGTCGCTGGCGGATCTCGTGAAGGAGCAGGGGAAGCTCGACCCCGAGACGGCTGTGGGTTATGTGTTGCAAGCCGCACGTGGACTGAAACACGCGCACGACCGCGGCATGATTCACCGCGATGTGAAGCCCGATAACCTGCTTCTGGATGAGCAGGGACTGGTGAAAGTTGCCGACCTCGGCCTGGTGAAAACGCCCGCCGTGACGCGCGCCGACGATCAGCTCACGGAATGTTCTTCGCGCAGTGGACTGCTTTCACTGCCTCCCGAAATGACCGGCGCACGAATCGCGCTCGGTACGCCGGCGTACATGTCGCCGGAACAGTGCCGCGATGCCGCGACCGTCGATCACCGTGCAGACATCTACTCACTCGGCTGCACGCTGTATGTCCTTGTGACCGGCCGACCGCCGTTCGACGGCACGACTGCCGTGGAACTCATGTCGAAGCACGCCTATGACCCACTTGTGCCGCCCGAGCAGATCGTCAGCCGCGTGCCGCGGGAAATCTCCGCCGTGATTCAACGGATGATGGCGAAGGATGCGGCCGACCGTTATCAGGACATGAGCGAGGTGATTCGCACTCTGGAAGCGTGGCTGGGGGTCCACCACACCGGCACATTCTCACCGCGTGAAGAGCAGATCACACGGCTCGAAGGTTACGTGTTCCAGTTCAACACCTGTTCCCCAGCGGTGCTCCGCAGTCGACTCATTCCCGGCTTTTTTGGTGCGATTGCCTTGGCCGCCGTGCTGTTGGCGTTTTTCGGCAAGCTCGGCTGGGCGTTTGGCGTGTTCGGGCTTGCGCTCCAGACCACGCTCGTGTACTTCATCCTCGATGGAATATTGCGGAAAGGTCATCTGTTCGGGTGCGCGCGGCGGTGCATCGGCGGGATGAACTGGATCGATCTGGCGGTCAGTGTGGCCGGTTTCGCCATGTTCTGCCTCCTGCTTGCGCTCTTAAAAGTGTTCTGGATCTGGGTTGGATTTGGTGTCATCGGGATCGGAATTGCGTTTGCCTTATGTTATGGGCTCGATCGCGCGATTGTGGTCCAACGCCGAGCGATCATTGAAGGTTGTGAACGCCAACTCCGCCGGATGCGGATTCAAGGACTGGATGAGGAAGAGTTGCGGCAGTTTGTCGCGAAGTTTGCCGGGCGGAACTGGGAAGAGTTCTTCGAGGCGCTATTTGGATACGATGCAAAGCTGGCAGCGCGAGGAGTCTTGCTCCGCGGGGGTGTGGCTGGGGTGCGCGAGAAATATGCCGCCTGGCGTGAACCGCTTATCGCCTGGATGGAACGCGTGGAAAAAGCCAGAAAAGAGGCCCGTGAACGCAAGTTGCTGGCAGCCGTGGAGCGCGCGAACCTTCTCGCGGAGGGCGCGAGCGTTCACAGTGCGGAAGAACAAGCCAAGGCCGCCGCTGACGCGATGGTTCGTGCGGCCGAAGAGATCCGTAAGGCAGAGACGGAACGTGCTCGACCGGGCACCCCAACGAGACACGCACCGGCCAATGTCCGGACACTGGTTCAGGCCGCGCAGAACCCGAACGACTTCAACTTCGTTCCGTCCGAGAAACGTGACACGCTCGGTCAGTTCATTTCGCTCTTCGTGGGCGCGCACGTCCGTACGGTGACCGCAGCGTTGTTGATTGCTGGCTGTGCGTTGTGGGCGCATCAGAACGGCTTGGTCCCTGGAACCGAGATTCAGGCACAGGCAACACAAGCGGTTGAGAACCACGATCTCTCGGGCATTCAATCACAAGCGGCCTTCGATGCGGCACGTGCGACAAAACCGCTCGCAATCGCCGGGGTGCCTGCACCCATGACGGGCTGGATCGACAGTTTCAACGTCGGACTCGCGGGATTGATGCTTCTGGGGTCGCTCTTCTTCCGCGGGAATCTGATGAGCGTCTTTGCGCTCATCGGCGGAGCCGTCGCGGTGGTGGGACACCAGTTCGGCATTCGTCCGGTGGAACCATTCCGGGCATATCATGTCTCGCTTATGCTCGGCACGCTGCTGACGCTTGTCGGATTCCGGCTGGGAACACGTTAAAGAGCTCAAATTCTCCTGCATATCCGTGAAGCTGAAAAAATGTAAACTACCCCGCTTGCACTTCTCTTCGCGGTCGTTTACAACCTTCCTCACTTCCAAAAAAGAGGGAGTTGTTTAGCTTGTCGCTTTGCGACAGGACGATGTTGCGTCGTCCGAGCGATTACGACAACACACGGCTCGAGGAAGGCTGTTCCAGTACCGCTATCGTCCGGGGGGAGGACTTCCCCTTTGCGGCCTGGGGCAACCTCACCGATTGTGGTTCCGCAAAGGGGAAGTCCTCCCCCCGGACGGCGGTACCGTGAGCCTTCCACGAATCAGGTCGAGAAGTAGACACTCCCTCTTTTTGGAAGTCCTGCCCGACGCCCCACTTCCTACTGTGCGGGCTGGGATACCCGGAGTCTCTCCGATGGCGGCTGTTCTCACCCTCAATGATGTGCGTAGAGCTTGGGACGCACGGGATCCGCGTCTCATCACCCTACTTGAACAACTCTGCACGCAACCGGTTCCTCCACCGGAAAAGCCCATCCGGGACGGTGCGCTGACGTTCGACAAGTTTCTGTATTCCCTCCGCGACTGGCGCTTCAAACAGAAGACGCGCGAAGAGCAGGCACACTATCGCATTGAAACGCTGAAAGCACTGGAAGATCCAAAGGCAGAAGTGCCATTGGCGGACAAGCTGAAGGTTCATGAAGTCATTTACGCCTTGTGGCAATCGAACGACCCGCTCGCTCGCGATTACCTTCTCCGGATCATTGCGAAAGTGCCACTCGTGTATGGGCCGTGGAAGGCGGTGAAAAAAATCTTCAAAGAAGCCGAAGCCAGGAATGACACCGAAGTCTTTGGGGCAATTGCTGCGCGGCTCGATACGGCGCATGCGGGTTACAGTTACGGCCGGCAAATAAGCGGCGCGACGCTTTCCTACCTTGTCCGCCGGGCATGGCGATATTTGCGGCGAGTCGGACTGCACCTCCCCGCCACGTATCCCGATGTCGCTTGTGATTTCCTGGTGAACTACACCGACGAGACGAACTTCAGCAGGACTTGGGTATTCAATCACATCCTCTTTCACGAGACGAAGAAGTACGGCCGATCCAATTTCCGCTTTGGTTGGCGCGACAAGGACAGCGAACCCACCAACCTCAAACACCGTGCCTATGGCGAAACATGGAGACGCAGCCACCGACCACTGTTCTCACTCCTTGAGCGTGCAAAAAGCGATGCCGTTCGCGACTACGCGACGAGCGCATTGAAGACGGACTTCCGCCAAGTTCTCCGTGACACCGAGCCCGCCTGGGTCGTGCGCCTGGTGGCGGTGCCCAGTCGGGCGATTCACGACTTCGTTGTCTGGTTGCTCCAGAACGTGCCGAAGTTTGAGCAAAGCGCATTCCGGACGCTTGGGCTGCACGAAGCCGTCTTGAAACTCTTCGATTCGCCATCGGCCGAGGCGCGCAAGTACGCTGCGAATTACGCACGGACACACGCACGCGATCTGCCCGTTTCCGAACTCATCCGGCTGGCCAACAACGACAACGACGATGTGCGAAAACTCGCCCGCGACTTGCTTGGCGAGAAAGATCCTCGCACCGGCGTCGGTCTGGATGCCTGGGGCCAACTCCTTGAAACCGACCATGGACACAAGTTTGCGGCTGAGGCAATTACCAAGCACTTTGGCCCGAAGGAGCTCACGCCGGAATGGTTCCAGGGACGGATGCTGTCGGATAGCCAAGCCGCGTTTGATTTCGCCACCAAGCACCTGCCGAAAGTTCACCCTCTCAAAGAGCTCGGCCCCACGTTCTTCGCCACACTGCTTCAGAAAGTGAACCCGGACGATGATCAGAAGAGCTATCGCGTTGTGAACTATGCAACGACTGAACTCGCGAAGTTCAGCTTCGATTCGCTCGCCCCCGACTTACTCCGGTGGCTGGCACTCTTCCCACCCACGGCGAATTACGTCATCCAGTGGGTGAACCAGGGCAAACTCAAAATCCAGACGCTTGGCATGGACTTCTGGAAGACGGTGGCTTTCCAGCCCGACTGGGACTCTTCGGCGTTCTTGGCAGAGTTCAAAGTCAAAAATGGCCCCTGGGCCAAGGAATTGAGTTTCGAGGAGAACCGCGCTGCGAACGTTCTCCAGTGGTTCCACGACGTGCGGAAGGTGACCAACGCCGAACTGAGCTTTCCGTGGTTGATGCGGCTTGTGGCCCGCAGTGAGCCCATGTACCACGACTTCGCCAGCGACCGGTTGATTCGCACGTTCGTCCCGGCCGACTTCGCACCCGCCACGGGTCAGCCCACAAGTGGTGGGGCGGTTCCCGTTTCTGGTGGAAAAGTGGACCTCGGTCGAGCGAGTTTCTGCTTCACGGGCAAACTCGCCAATATCACGCCCAACGAAGCGGAAGCGCAAGTGAAGGCAGCAAATGGTACCGTTTCGGCCAACGTCTCTCCCAAGCTGCACTATCTCGTGGTGGGCGACGCCGGTTCGCCGTTCCTGGGCCAGGGTCAGAAGGGCGCCAAACATACCAAGGCCGAGGAACTCAACGAAAAGGGTGGGGCGAACATCCGGATCATTTCGGAGACGATGTTCCTCCAGATGCTCAGTGGTCAACAAGCGACCGCCAGCACCGACGCCACCACGGCCGGTTGTGAGCGACTGTGGCAACTGGTCATCGCTCCGGGTCCGGCCGACGCCCCCGTGGGCCGATTCGCACGCGAATATGTTCGCCGACACCACACGGAAATCGGCAAGAAGTTGACCGAGAAGGCCGTTGATCCCGGCGCGGAGATACCCGAGTCGTTCCTCACGCTTGATCGCGTCTTCCCGCTATTCAGCGAGACGCGGAAGCCCTTACGCGAGTTTGCCCTTGAGTTGGCCAGTTGGGAGTTCGCGCGCTGGAATCCGGGCGTCGATACGCTTGTTGCGATGTCGGAGATTCCGTTTATGGATGTTCGCCGCTTCGTCGCGAAATCGCTGCTCGCGGAAGACACCCCGCCGAACCGCCCCTTCCGTCTCGATCCTGCCAAACTCGAAGCCAGCGCCGTCTATCGATTCTGCGAATCGAACGACGAAGAGACGCGTGCGCTGGGGATGGAACTCATCAACCGACAACCGCGGCTTCGTGTCCCGGAAGAGTTGTTCCGACTTTCGGAAAGTCCCGACCGCAAGGTGCGCGCATTCGTGATTCGCGCGTTGTGGACGGTCTACCGCGACCGCGGACTCACCCCAGACTGGAAACCGCCGTTGCCGCCCAAGCCCACCGTTGGTGCCAAGGCCAAGAAGGACGCCGAGAAACTCGCCGCCAATCGCGGCGATGGCATTCCGCACAAACCCGAGAAGTGGCCGGCGGGCAAACCCACACTCAGCGAGTTTCTCCGGCGAATTCTGTTTGAGATTCCTCCCGGACGCCCAGAAAAATCGCGCGAAGCGGTTGAGGATTCCGAGCCCAACGCCGACCCGAATGCCAAGAAGCCAGACAAGGTCGTCTCCACCAAACCGCTCCCGGCCCGTCGGGCGAAACTCGATCTCGTGGAAACGATGCGCGATTTGGGACTCGAAGATAAAGACTTTGGCGGCGGGATTCTTCCGTTGCTGGATGAGTTCATGCTGTCACGTGGGCCGAGCGAACGCGCGGCCTGCCTCGTCGCCGTGACGCGAATCCGACACAAGTACCCCGAGTTCAAGAAGGGGGGTGAGTAATGACCCCGGCACAATCTCAGATCTTTGCCATTCAACTTCGTGCCTTTTTTCCCCTCATGCGTTTCCTCGCTCGCGATGAAGTCGCCAGTTCGGACGATTTCAGCGGCTTGTACAGCGACCTTGCGACTATCATCGATTATCTGGAGTTGCCTGACGAAGAATACGACCAGTTGTACGCTGATCTCGAGAGCGCCCACGGAGGGGAGGACGGCATCACAGCCGCACTCCCGCCTGGGACGACAGCGGAATCCGCACTGACAATGCTCGCAGCGCAAGTCACTGCTCTTCTGGAGCAAGTGGAACACCAGGCGGGACTCGCAGACGAAGCCGAAGATGAAGGCGATGAGGAAGACGAAGACGAAGATGAAGGAGACGAGGACGAGGAGTTCGCGGAGGAGATCGAAGAGGAAGACAAGCCCGCCCCGGCGCCCAGAAGTCTGGGCGAGAGCAGCGAGGGGAAGGGGCAGACGTACCGCGGCGATATCAAGGCGATTGTTGGCGTGGGCGGATCACTGGCGTTCGTCACGGTTCACCCCGAAGGTGTGCCCACAGCACTCTACTGGCTCGATGCCGACAAGCTGACTCTCCAACTCGATGCGTTGTCGTGCGGCGGAGTCGCCATCGCGGCCGATGGCAACACGGTCTATGTTGGCGGAACGGACAAGCGGCTCTACGAATGCGGCAAGAAAGCGCCGAAGCAATTGGCCGGGCCGTTCGCGGGCGACATCGCGGCCATTGTCCCCGTTTCCAAGAAGCGAATTGCGGTTCTGCACGGCAAGCAAATCGATATTCTCTCGGACAAGGACGGTTCCACGCTGCAGACACTCGAACTGTCCGAAGAGGGAACGTGCCTGAGCACAGACAAAAGCCGGTCGTGGCTCGTTGCGGGTGGAGTGAAGGGCAATGTTGCGGTGTTCGACGGGCAGGACAAGGACGAGTTCGAGTCGGCGGAGTCCGCAAAACTGCACGATGGAGCGGTAACGGTCGTCCAGTTCGAACCGGAAGAATTACGATTCTTCTCGGCCGGGGCCGATAACAAGCTCCTCACGACTTTTGCACGCGGCAGCCTCGAACCCGAGGACAAGGGTCGCGGCAATATGCACGAAGACGTGCTGACGGCGTTCGTGTATGTGCCCGGTGACCGCTTTGTGACGGGTTCGCGCGATACCACGCTCAAGAACTGGCCACGCGCGGGGGCCATCAAACCGACCACCCTCAAGGATGTGGTTGGCCGGGTTGTCGGGCTTGCGCTCGTCACGGTTTACAATCAACCGCATGTTGCAGTGGCGTGTGACGACAATACGATCCGCTTCCTGAAACTCGAAGCGGATGGGCGATTCCCGGACGATCCCGTCCATGCGAAGGTCACCGGCGCTGCCGACTGGATTCGCAACGAACTTGCGCAAAAATACGACGCGAAGCGCCGGGAAAAAGCCATGAAGCTGCTCGCGGAGTGGAAGGACTCCGCGTCCATCGACATTCTCGGCGAACAGATTGACCGCGATCCGGACGCGCAACTTCGACAATTCGCGGCGAAGTTGCTTGCGGAAAGCGATAGTCCGCGCGTTGGCAAGATCCTCGAAAAGGCCATTGGGCACAGCGACGGCAAGGTCCGTGTGATCGCATTCAATGGACTCTTTCGACCGTTGAAGCCGGACCTGGGGCCAATCGACCTGGCACTGAAAACCGGTCAGGCCGATGTCGGTGTTCTGGCCATCAAGGCACTGGAACCGCTGGCAAAGACCGATGACCAGGCGCTGACGCGACTCGTCGATGCCCTCAACGCTCCAACCTGGGATGTGCGAAAGGCCGCTCTCGCCTCGCTCGAAACGGTCTACGACGCCAAGTCACCCACTGCCAGCCTCACCGCGCTCACTTCCAAGTTTGGTGATGTCCGTGCGGCGGGACTCATTCGCGCCTTTGAGCGGAAGTTGCTCGACGACTCGAGTGTGCAATCCGCCATTCGCCGCCGGCTCGAAGACGACGATGCCAACGTACGGAAAGTGGCGTTCCTGCTCTCGGTGCTATCGAAAGAGCAACTTGCCTTGGTTTTGCGAGCAAGCGATACCGAACTGAACCGGCAGTTGAATGAACTGGAAAAACCCGAGAAAACTGAGAAAAGTGAGAAAGGCGAGAAAGGCGACAAGACAGCGCCTGTCGTTCCTCCCGACGCCAAGAACAAGCTCACGCCCAGCGATTACGACACGCTTCTTCAGGCGACTGCCAGCCGGGCGCTCGATACCTGCTTGCGTGGGGCACGCGGACTGGCTGTGTTGGGCGATCCGCGGGCGTTCGGTCTGTTGTTGCAACTGAGCCGCGAAGAGGATGTGAACGCTCGCGTCGAGGTCTGTCGAGCACTCGCGGCACTCGATGACGAACGCGCTGTGAACCGCCTGCGGTCACTGTTGTTCGACAAGGAAGCATCGGTGCGCGATGCCGCGTACACAGCACTCGCGAAAATCTTCGCCAAGACTCCGCTGGCAGTTGCGGAATCGGGGATCACCGCAGCGGACGAGGATGTCCGGCGGCGCGGGCTGGATACGCTCATTCAGACCATCAAGAAGAAAACACCGAAATCAGCGGACGAGCCGGGTTGGGGCTTACTGGTTCGTGCCCTCAACGATAGTGCACGCGGAGTGCGGAGCGAGGCGTTCAAGTCCGCACTCAATCTCAAGATTGCCGGCGGCGGACCGGACACCCTTCGTTTCACGCTGCAATCGATCCATCCCGACGTTCGACGCGAAGCACTCACGGAAGTGACGGCGCAGGAGAAAGAGCCCTGGGCCGCCCCACTTCTGTATGAATTCTTCAACGATCAAGATCCGGGACTGCGGAAGGAAGCGTTCGAGTTCGCCACCAAGAAGAACAAGGAAATCAGCGTCCTCGAAACGGCTTTGGCCTCACGGTATCCCGACGCCCGCAAACTCGCCGTTGAAGCACTGATCAAGAAACACTCGAAAGCTGCACAACAAGTCTTACTCAAGGCGATCAACGACCCCGATCGCGAGGTGCGCCTCCTGGCGATCAACGCGCTCGTTGATGACGACGCAAAGGTGTCGCTGGCGCAGGCGATGACGAACGAACGCGCAGATATTCGCGTTCGCGCTGCTGCCGCACTCGCCAGGCACGGCGACCCTAGCACCTATCCCGTGTTGACGGAACTCGCGACGGTTCTGGAGCCACAGTTGAAGGAGCGCGTGGCCGACTGGCTCGAAGTCACGGAACTTGCCTTGCTGGGCCTCGGGGAGCTCGGCGATGCGCGAGCGCTCAGCATCGTCGTTTCGCTCTTGGAGAGTCCGCACGCACGCCTGCGCAAAGCGGCTGGCACGGCACTGGTGTGGGTGGCGAAGAGCGATACAACGGATACGCTTCGTGCCGCGATGAAGCACTCTGATCCGGAGGTGAATGCCCGCGCTGCGCTCGGCTTGACATATCTGGGCGATGCGACCATCGCCCCCATCATTCGTGGCGAAGCTGCCAATAAAATTCTCACGCAAGCGGAGCAATTTACCGCTACCGTTGCGCTCGGTGCTGCCGCCGGCGTGCAGGGGACCGTTTACCTCGATAGCTCCGACGAAAAACTCCGCGATCGTGCTCTCCTGGCGACGCTGCTCCTGGAATTGAAAGATACCGACGGGCAACCGGAGAAGTGCATCGAGTGTGTGTCGGCGAAAGGCGCGCGATTCCGGTTGACCGGCGCGCAGGCGCTCGAAGCATTCGCGGATCGCACGGCATTCCGCGACTTCGTCATCAAGGAAGTGAACGATCGTGGTGAAGATACGCCGTGGAAGATCGCTCCGGAAGTCGTGGACGACTTTGCCAATCTGCTTGCGTTCGCTCCGCCGCAGTTGAAGGCCAAAACGGCTCTCCTTCTCAAGTTGTTCGACAACAAGGAACAAGCGGAGTGGAACGCGGCCTGGGTGGTACATTCCGCCCGTTACGCCAACGACATCAAGGCTGCTGCTGACGCCGCAAAGAAAGCGGGTGTCCCGGTGCCTTCGAAGCTCACCCCGGACCAGTTGCGCGAACTTGCTTTTGGTGGATATGTCGGCTTGGTTCGCGAACAGGGCGCGAGCGGCGGTGGACAACCCGTTGCCAAGATCCGCCAAACGGCGCTGGCGCGGATCTTTGCTATTGCGTTGAAAGATGCCAAGTACAACCGCTCCGCCCAGCCGGTGCTGGCGCAAGCCATGGGCGACCCGAATCAGTCGGTTCGCACCCAGGCGTTTGAGCATCTGCAAGCTCTCGGGATGGACAAGGCATCGCTTGGCGCGGAAGCTCTCGAAGCGGGGTACACCGATCTGGGCGTGAAGGGGTTGGAACTCCTCACCGATGGCACCAGCGCCAAGAAGGGTGAAGCTGTTCTCGAACGCGTGATGCTGGCCCGCTCGGATGATCTTGCCATTGAGGCGGCCAAGCTCCTCCGTGACCGCCAGGGGAAGGTCACCGTCGCGAAGAAGGCGCTCGATTCCGTTTATGAACCGATGCGGCTCCAGGCGGTGGAGTGGCTCGCCGCGGAGTACGAAGAGTCGGCGGAAGCACAGAAGTTCCTTCGCGGCGCTCTCGAATCGCGTTATCGCAAAGTTCGCGAGAAGGCGGCATTTGAGCTGGCCGGCAAGAAAGACCCTGCGGCATTCGAGGCACTGGCGAAGTTCCTCCGCGAATCGCACGATGCGGCCCGGCAAAGCGCGATCATTGAGGCACTGAACAAACTTGGCGACAAGCGTGCCGCCGATGCGTTCCTCGACCGCATCGAGAACGACCCCGCCGGCACGGCGAAGATCGACGCGCTTCTCAATGCTGCTGCGCACTTCCGCGTCCCGGCCACTGCGGATCGCCTCTTCTTGCTCCTCGATCGCCAAAAGAAATGGCAGACGAACATCCTCAGTGCACTCTACACGGTCGGTGGTCACGATCAGTGGATCGGCGACACGGAGGACGAGCATCCGCAAGATCGGCAATCGTGGATGAAGGATCAGCACCCGCGACACGACGCCATCCTTGCCCGGCTCATGGAACGAGTCTTCGCCGATGGCGAGATCGATTACCTCAGCGGTACGCTCTTGCCCGCAGCTCGGTGGGCGCTCGGGAAGGAAGTCGATGCGGTTTTTCCCACACTCTGCACCAGCCCGAATGCCGATCTGCGTGATGCGGGTATTCAGGCTTACGGTTTCCGTTTCCGCAAGCGCGGATCACCGGTCGAACCGCTCTTGAAGACCCTCAAGCACAAGAATCCCGTTACGCAATTCTTCGCGGCGGAGGCGCTCGCGCGGGGCGGACGCCCCGAAGGAATGCAGGTTCTTCTGTCCGGTATTGAGTATCTGGAGGATCACAGTCACCGCGTGCGTGCGGTTCAGGCGCTGGGTGAACTCGGTGATCCGCGTTCAGTCGATAAGTTGCTTTCTCTCGCTTCGGAAGACGGCAATCCGCTGCAAGAAGCCGCGACCGAGGCCATCGGTCACCTGAAGAAATCGCCACAAGCGGATGCGGTGTTCCGGATTCTGGAAAAGCACGCCAAGGGGCAGACAGGCATCGCGCAGCGTGCCCTCATCGGCCTGCGGTGGTTCGATACACCCAGCGGTTGGGATATCGTCCGCGCGAAAGTGACCGCGAAGGGGCACGGCTGGTATCTCACGCGTCTGCGGGCAACCGCAGCCGAACAACTCGGCTACAACGACGACCCCGCCACCCGCGACCTGTTGCTAAAAACCATCCGTAGTTCAACCGATTACGAAGTCGTGATGGCGGCGTACGCGAGTGCCCGTCGGCTGTGGGGAAAAGACTCACTCGAACCGAATTACAACCTGCTTCAAAACTCCAACGCCACAAATTACATTCACAACACGGGAGAAGATGGCGGCGCGCTCGAACCGGTGGTCAAGAGGGGCGATCCGCTCCGGATCATGGAGCTTTTCCCCTTCTGCCCGGCACAAATTCAGGAGCAGTTGGAAACGGCACTTCTGACGCGCCCCGACCTGCCGGTGAAGGAAGCGGTGGCGTCTCTCGATCACGCCGATGAGGGCACCGTTCGGCTCGCAACTCGCTTGCTCGGCCGCGTTGCGAATCCGGATTCCTCCGTGAAAACGGCGATTGGCAACGCGCTCGCCAAGTGGTGGACGACCTGGCAACAGCGCCGGCTCAAGGCGAGCGGCGCAATGCCTGGGAGCGACGACGATGATGACTATTACGACGAAGACGATTACGGCTCGAAGAAAACCTCTCCGGAAGCCGCACTGAAGAAAGCCAGCGAGGTGGTGGAGAGCTTGCTCTTCACGGCGGGGCGGGTTGGCGTGCCGGTGGAGGCGATTGCTAACGTCGCCAAGTCGCGGCCGGACGATCCGCTGGCGCGAAGCATTCGTCTCGAAGCTGTTCGCTGCCTTGCGCTCGGCAAGCCAACGCCCGCGGTGTTGGACACGCTCGAATCGCTCGCGGGGGGATTGGACGCCGATGTGCGCGTTCTGGCAACGGAGCTGCTCGCGCGATTCGATCCCAAGCGAGCCGCGAAACTTGCAGAGAAAACCCTTTCCGACCGCCCGAGCTTCAACCGGCTGGTGACGGCCGGGGCGGTTTCCGCTGCTAACGTGGTAAGCGCCGCCGCGAATGTGCATTATCAGCCGGTCGCGCTGCCAGTTTTTGTCGCGGAGAAGGATGTCGCAGATCTGGCGGCAGTGGCGCGGGACCGCAAAGCCGCAGAGGCGGCCCGGTTCGGAGCGGTTGAGGGTTTGGGCGTGATGGCCACCGAACCGGCCGAGAAGGTATTGGTGGAAATCGGCACCGCAAAAGACGACGACAAGGAACTCCGCAAGGCTGCGTGGCGCGCCCTGCGCCGTTCGAAGCGAGCACGCAAACGCGGCGCGACCACCACACTGGCAACATTGCCGAAGGCTCCCAAGCCGGCAAAAGCCGTCAAACCGACGGGGCAGGGCGGGGGAGAGTGATTTTCAAGAAGTAGCAGGTTTCCGTGTGCCGTAAAGCAACGGCACACGGAGACCTGCTACTACTTTGCTGGAGTACGTCATGGCACTCGTGGAACTGATCGAAGAACCGGGCGCGGACGGAGCACCGCCTCCCCCACCGTCCAGCGGCGCGAATCTGGCCTACGCGGGGGCGAGTCGCGTTCACACGACCGGCGACTCTGCGGCCGTGGAACTGTTTGGCAACCTCAATCGGACGCAGGTGCGCTTCGAGGGGACGATCAAGAACCCGCTCCGTTTCCGCGAAGCCTTGTCTGCGCTCTACGGCGTGATCGGCAGCGACTACCGCTACGCACCCAAAGATCGCACGCAGTACATCGCCTACCTGCGTTTGAAACGCGATGTTGCTCCTCTCGGAGTGTGGCACGCCCAGCAAGCCTACTTTGAGTGGATGCTGCGCAATGACCCCACGGCGCTCACAATCCTCGATCCGGTCGTGTCGCTGCACCCGGATCAACTCACTTTTGAAGTGTTCGGCAAAGACGAGAGCACGTATGCGTGCCTCGCCTTCGCTCGCGATGCGTTTGCCCCTCACGATGGCTCAGCCTACGGCACAACCAATATCGACTTCAGCGATGCGCTCTATGCCAGCGTGCAACAGATTCGTGGTTATCGCGCCACGAAACTTGCAATCGGGCACGACGGTACCAAGCCGACGCCTGAAACGCGCAAGGAAAAACTCGAAAAGAAGATCCAGGTGCCCGATTCATGGCTCCGCGGTTTCCTCCAAGTGCAATCGGCAGCAACACTGCCGTTCGATCATGTGCAACTGTCGCCGATGGATCTTTACAACGTGTTGCGTCACTTGCGGATGAACGGCGATCGCAAGGGGAAAAAACGCGGGCTGCGGTTCGAGTTAGTGCCCGCTCAGCAACCGCGGATTGTCCTCGAACCGTGGGAAACGGTCTTCACCACAACGGGTGATATGTTCCGCGGGAAGGCGGCTCGGCTCGTTCGCGTGTGGGGACGCCGGCGTCTGATGACGATGAAGCGGCTCCTGCCATTTGTGCAAAGCGTGGATGTCTATTTGCTCGGTAGCGGGCTGCCGAGCTTCTGGGTGTTTCGTTGTGGCGACATCACTCTGACGCTTGGCCTTACGGGATTCACCTCAGCAAACTGGTCAAGTGCGCTGGGGTTCGACTTGCTCCTTCCGCGCAAAACGCAGGACGACGAGCCAACGCGCAAAGTCGTGTCGTATCTCGCCGACCAGTGGCGAGCGGATGCGAAGGAACTCGCGCAACAAACCGGCATCAAAGGCGCCGCGCTGATCGAAGCCGTGCAACTTGGCTGTCAGAACGGTGAGGTAATGTACGACATTGCCAACGGTGTGTACCGACATCGACCGCTCACTGAGAAACCGCTCGACCTCGCCCGCTTGCAGTTCCGCAACGACCGCGAAAAGATCGCCCACGATCTGCTCACACGTCGCGGTGCGGTTCGCATTACCGGCGAGAATCGCATTGCTGGTATCGGCCTGGAACTGACAGGTACTGTCTCCGTTATCGAGGACAAACGCGACTACCGCCCGCAGATGCTCCTGGCGGATGAAGGACAGGTCAAGAAAGTCACATGCAGTTGCGCGACGTTCCGCAAGCAAGGCATCAAGGGTGGCCCGTGCGTTCACCTGATTGCGCTGCGGTTGGCGTTCGCGGAAAAAGAAGCCAAGAAAGCCAAGAGCGAGGACGCCGTGAAGTTCGAAACGCGGGCCTTCGCCAAGCGCGAGGGCGATGTGGAACGTGTAGTCCAGATTTCGCTCGAACGTGACAAGATCAAGTATCGCTGGGGGCTAAGCGGTCAGACGATGCGCCTCCAGACCATGCGATTCAACACCGAGGCTGATGCACGACACGCATACTTTGCCAAGCTCGCCGACCTCGATGCGAAAGGCTACCTGGACGCGATTGCAGAGTGAAGCGAACCCCACCCTTGTGGGCGTGGTTCACTTCACTCTGAATTCCCAACATTTATCCGGCACCTTGCGGTACCGGTTCGCCAAGGCTCCTCCCCATGAGCACAGCAACTACCACACCCACTGATCACGCCACCCTCTGGCGCCTCATTGTGCAGGCCGGAGGAATGAAGGCCTACATTGATGCGCAACTCCGCGAGCGGGGGTTCCTCGTCACGCGACGCGATGCGGATGCGATGTCCGATCGTGAACGCGATTCTTACAAGAAGGCGCTCAAGCAGGAGGCCGAAGAACGCCGCAAGCTGAAGCGCGAGACGTGGGGTGCATACAAGGCCAACCACATCGTTCACTTGGGCGAAGGGGTTTTCTGGAACGATGAACTGAAAGAAGACAAGTGGGACACGCCCAACAGCGAAGAACGGGCTGCAGAGAATGAATTGCCCATTCTCGATAAGCCCGAGCAGTTGGCGGAGGCGCTCGGCGTGACCATTCCGCAACTCAAAGGAATGGCCTATCATCGCGACGCCGCCACGAGCCTGCACTACGTTCGTTTCACAATCCCGAAACGTGATGGAACACAACGCCCCATCTGGGCGCCGAAGAAGCGACTCAAGGCCGCACAGCGGTGGATTCTGCACCACATCGTCGAACGGCTTCCAGTCCATGGGGCAGCACAGGGGTTCCTCGTTGGGCGGTCAATTCTGAGCAACGCGCAGGTTCACGAGAACCCGAAAATCATTCTCAAGATGGACATCAAGGACTTCTTCCCGACAGTGACGTGGAAGCGAGTTAAAGGCGTTTTCCGCCGTGCGGGTTATCGCGACGGCATCAGCACACTTCTGGCTTTGATCTGCACTGAAGCCCCACGCGAAATCGTGACGGTGGAGGGGCAAACGTACTACGTCTCACTTGGTCCGCGGTGTTTACCACAAGGTGCGCCGACAAGCCCCGCTCTCACGAACGCGTTATGTTTGCGGCTTGACCGGCGGCTCGCGGGCTTGGCGAAAAAGTACGGCTGGCGTTACACTCGCTACGCCGATGACCTCACTTTCAGTCTGCCGACGGACCATAAGGGCCCACCCAAGCTGGGGACACTCATGGGATGCGCTGCTCGGGTTGTGGAATCGGAAGGGTTTCAGGTGAAAGAAGAGAAAACCCGCATTCACCGGAGCGGCGGACGGCAGAGTGTGACGGGTCTGGTCGTGAATGGCGACGCTCCTCCGCGGACACCACGCAAACTCCGGCGGCAACTTCGCTCCGCGCTCCACAAACTCAAAACCGGCAAGCCGCTGAAGGAAGGCGAATCACTCGCCCGACTCGCTGGCTATGCCGCGTTTGTTCACATGACCAACCCCGAACTGGGGCGCAAGATGCTCGCGGAACTGCACGGCGTTGCCCCAAGCGCGAACGGTCAGCCGACGTGACCAGGATCGTCTGCCACGAGTGCTTTCTGAAGAGCCTGAACAGCCTGTGCCCACTCCCTTTGGGACGCGTGCTCGAAAGCGCGTTGAACGAAGTCCGTGAGTGGGGGGCTGTATGGAACAGCACCACCGAGGCCGGGAGGAGTAGGCACAAGTTTGCTGATGAGTTCTGCCACCAGCCTTTCGACCTGGCCTGTGAGTGCGGAAACGAGAAGAACTCCCCACGCATCACCAGCATCCGGGCCGGAGCCCCAACCAATCATCGCATCGCTTTTGTTAATCACTGTGACAATCTTTTCACGAGGAATGGTGTTGCTGGGCCAAGCGAGTTTCGGTGCGGTTCCGTCCATCACCCACAACACCAAATCCGCACTTTCCATCTCATCGCGCGTCCGGTTGATCCCTTCAGCCTCTAATCCTTCCGCGTCACGCAACCCAGCCGTATCGATCAACTCAACCGGCCAGCCATCGAATGCGGTACGCACATTCACCGCGTCTCGTGTTGTCCCCGCGACTTCGGAAACAACCGACCGCTGATAGCCCGCGAGTGCATTGACGAGCGAACTTTTACCCACGTTCGGCGGGCCTGCAATGACCACCTTCCACGGCTCGACGAGGTGGCGACCCACCGTGTTACCGAGTTCCGCGAGTCGACGGAGGGGATCGCATGTGTCGGGAGGATTGGTTTCGAGAATCGCAAGGATGCGGCGGACTTCATTGGCGAAGGCGCCGTTGAGTTGGTCGAGCAGAATGGACGCGGTGCGAAGAGTGGGCGATTGCTGAAGAAGGCCTAACCCCTCACCCTTTGGGTGCGAGGGGCGGCCTTCGATACAGCCACTCGCGAGAAACTGCTCGATCACCCACCGCACAACACGACGCCCGCCGTGGCAGTGAATCTCGATTGTCGTGGCAGATGTGATCGCCAACACCACTTCGTCGCTTCCCAGCGTCCCGAACCAGAAACGATTCACTTCGAGTGATTCGGGCAGCGGCTTTCCGGCTGGCTTGAACAGTTGTCGAGCGAGTTCCCACGCTCGTGGGCCGGTCACTTCAATTGTGGCAATCGCACCCGTTCCCTGTGGGGTGAGCAGTGACACCACGGTGTCACTCACGACAACGCTTCCGCCGCGATGCGGATACCATCGAGGGTCAGTCGTGGGTCGCGGACGATCTCCCGCGTTTCTCCAGCAAACTCCGCACCACCAAAGTACCGGTACCCACCACCGGTGATGAAGACCGAAACCGGCTGATTCATGTCGTAGGCGAACCCCAGCACGGCTTCATCTGCAGCTCCAACAATCGCTAACTGAATGCCAACTTGGATCGCCTCAACGGTATTTTTCCCTCGGTAATCGCAGAGACCTTGGGGCTCTGCGTCGATAAGTGGAAGCTTGGCGGTGTAGTCGCGGAGCGATTTTGCCATAGTTTGTGGTCCAGGCAGGATGGCGCCCCCCAGGAATACGCCGTCCGGACTGACGAAATCAATTGTCATTGCGGTTCCCACGTTGATCGTCACGACGGGGGTATCGGGCGGAGTTCTGCGAACAGCAGCAAGCGCCGTGAATAATCGGTCGATACCGACCTTAGCAGGTTCCTCGACGGCGAGCGGCAGACCAATCTCCTCGTGACTGCCGATGCCGACGAGCGTATCGCCCCGAGCAGTGGCCCAGTCGTGGAACGGAATGATAGGATTGGGATTGACGCCGGTCACAACCCATCGCGCCGGGTGCGGCAGTTGCCACTGCTCCGCTTTGAGACTCCACGCGGTGGGGTTCAAAGACTGAAGCGAGGCCATTCGCTGAATTCGGCCTTCGCGACAAAGCCCCCACTTCATCCGCGTGTTGCCGATATCCACCACGACGTCTGGGGTCATGGCTTGGCCTCGTCGGAGGTAGGGGTGATGCTCGCAACCGGCGTGGTTTGGAAATCCTCGGTACGAATGGCCGCCTCGGTCGGGAACTCCACGGCTTTCTTGCGCGCTGCGTCCGCGGCTTCTTCACGCTTGAGATCGGCGATCATCTGTGCCACGCGGCCGACGAGCAGTTGCAAGCCCTCGCCCGTTACCGCCGAGATGAGCAATACTTCGCGGCCAATGTCGGCGGCCAACTTCTCGCGGACTTCGTTCGCGCCGGTGAGTTCGGCCTTGCTCACGCACACGACTTCCGGCTTGTCATCGAGTGGCACGATATAGTCGTGCAGTTCTTTGCGGATGGCATGGTAATTGTGAATGGGATCGCTGCCATCGGAAGGAAACGGCTCGACGAGGTGAATTAAGACTCGCGTGCGTTCCACATGGCGCAAGAACTCATGACCTAACCCGACCCCCTGAGCCGCGCCTTCGATTAATCCCGGCAAGTCCGCCAGAACAAAGCCACCATCGCCAATGCTCACAATACCGAGGTTCGGATGCTTGGTCGTGAAGGGATACGGAGCGATTTCCGGCGTGGCACGCGAGAGCCGCGAGAGCAGCGTGGACTTGCCGGCGTTGGGAAAGCCCACCAAGCCAGCATCGGCAATCACCTTCAGTTCCAGCGAAATCCAGCGTTCCTCGCCTTCTTCGCCGGGTTCGAACTGCCGCGGTGCGCGGTTAGTTGCGCTCTTGAAATGCACATTCCCCCGACCGCCTTTGCCGCCCTTGGCAACGATAACCTCGTCACCTGGGGCAACGAGATCGCGAAGTACATTACCGCGATCGCGGTCGCGAATGATCGTCCCGGGTGGCACCAGCAGAATTACGTCTTCGGCGTTCTTGCCCGCGCACTTCTTCGCCATCCCGGCTTCGCCACCCCTGGCACGCCAGTGTTTCTTCATCGTCAGGCCGGCAAGGTTGTCGGCGTTGGGATCGGCACGAATAATCACCGAGCCGCCGTCGCCGCCATCGCCGCCATCGGGACCACCTTTGGGGATGTACTTCTCCCGTCGGAACGTCGCTGCGCCGCGACCTCCGTCTCCCCCGCGCACATAGATCTCGACACGATCGACGAACATGGTGTCCCTCAGGCGAACCCCGCCCGCAAGGGCGGCGGGTGACGAGCCGGAAGCGTTAGCGACGGGCTGGCACATACCCGCCGCCCTTGCGGGCGGGGTTCGCCAAATACATTCTACATCCGCTCGACAACACGAATCCCCAGCAGGTCGAGCGCCTGCTTGAGGACGCGGCTCACCAGATCGACAAGCAACAAGCGACTACGGTTCAACTGCGGTGTCTCGGCTTTCAGTACGTGACAGTTCTCGAAAAAGACACTAAAGCACTTCGCCACGTCCCATAAATATCCAGTAATAAGGTGCGGTAGGTAGTCCGTTGCGGCTGCATCAACCGCCTCAGAAAACCGGAGCAGTTGAAGCACCAGTGCCCGCTCCGCCGGGTGCGTGATGATGACCTCCAACCAGCGATCGGGGGTGCGGAAGTGCGCCTCCTCATCGATTCCTCTCTCGCGAAAAATGCTGCGGCAACGTGCGTAGGCGTATTGCATGTACGCAGCGGTGTTGCCATCGGTGCCGGTCATCTTGTCGATGTCGAACACATAATCTGTCGTTCTGTTCTGGCTCAGGTCAGCGTATTTCACCGCGCCGACACCAACCGCTTCGGCAATTTCTCGCTTTTCGGCGTCGGTCGGCTCGAACACTTTGTGTCCTGCAGCACGCCGCGCAGCTGAGTTCGCCTCGTACTTTTGGAGACCGAGTTTAGCAGCGTCGTTGAGTAAATCCATTAACTCGATCACACCGCCTTGACGCGTTTGATACGGTTTTTTGGTCTTTCCTAACATCGAGCCAAATTGCACATGCTGAAACTCGACCTTCGCGTACCCCCAACGACGGGCTTGGGCAAATAGCGTCTTGAAGTGGAGTGCTTGCGGTGCGCCCACGACGTAGAGTATTGCGTCGGGCTTCCACGTATCCATGCGGTACTTGATCGTGGCGAGGTCTGTTGTCGTGTATGTAAAGGCTCCATCGCGTTTGCGAATAATCGCCGGCGGTTCTTCCTTCTTCTGTTCCTCTTCGGTTTGCGGAATGATTCCCTTCGCGTTGGGAATGACCACTGCCCCCTTACTCTCAAAGGCGATTCCCTTTGCGAGCATGTCGTCAACGACGCCCGAGAGCATGGGGTTATAGAAACTTTCCCCGAGCGCATGGTCGATCTTCACATCCAGACGCTCGTAAATGGGGCGTAGCATCTCCAAGCATGCGGGCATGAATTGCTTCCAGAGCGCCACGTTCTCAGGATCACCAGCGTGGAGCTTCGAAGTTTCTTCGCGGCATGCGGTCATGATCGGATTGTCTGTCGCCCCTTCCTCCTCGTCTCCGTCTGCAAGTTTCGCCAAGTTGCGAACATGAACATAGAGGCGTGCCAGTTCACGGACTGGATCAGCTTTGAATGCCGCGTCGTTGCGGTGGTGCTTGTAACCGTAGAGCAAAATACCAAATTGTGTTCCCCAGTCGCCCAGGTGGTTGTCCCCAATCACCGTGTGACCGAGGAAGCGGAGAATGCGAACCAGCGCATCGCCAATGATCGTGCTGCGGAGGTGGCCGACGTGCAGCGGCTTGGCCACGTTCGGTCCACTCAGGTCAATCACGAACTTCTTCGGCTTCTTTGTTGGGGCTACGCCGAGTTTCGGGTCGGTGGCGATACTCTGGACCGCTTTCGCGAGGAAGCCATCCTTCAAACGAAGGTTGATGAAGCCCGGACCGGCCACGGTCGGCTCTTCGAGCATGTCGTTGGCGGGAAGTGCCGCGATGATGGATTTCGCCACATCCTGCGGTTTTTGGCCGAGGGCTTTGCCGAGTGCCATCGCGCAATTAGCCTGGTAGTCGCCGTGTTCGGGATTCGTGGCTGGCTTGATTGCCGCGAGGTAATCCGGCACTTTCGCCTTGTCCGGCGCAAGCGCGGTCAGCGCAGGCTCGAATAGCGAACGGATTTGCGTCAGCAGGTTCATTGCGATCGCTCGATTGACACGGTCGGCTTGCCTGCGGACGGCGCACAGCGGGTCCGCAAAAGCGACTGTCGGCCGTCCCGGCACCTCTAATAGAGGCGCGGGTCGGCCGACAGGTTCGTTATAGGGATGCTCACGGGCAGTTGGCCGCGAGCGTGGCGATCACTCGCGTTCCCAGTCCACCTTTTTCGCGTCTGCCCACAGCTCTTCGAGCTTGTAGTAGTCGCGGGTGTCGGGATCGAACACGTGAATCAGGATATCCCCGTAGTCCTGTACGATCCATTTACTCGCCTCATAGCCCTCGATTCCAAGGCGAGTATCGCCCTCGGCGCGAAGCGCCGCATCCGTTTCCTCCGCCAGAGTGTGAATCTGACGTCGGCTTGTGCCGGTGGCGATGATGAAGTAATCGAACAGGGGGGTGCAGGACCGCATGTCCAGCACCAGGATGTCGCGACCCTTATTCTCGGCGGCGGTACGAGCCGCGAGACACGCCCGGTGGAGAGCGCTACTGATACTCGGGGTCGGCTGCGGGGTGGGCACCGTGTTCACCGTGCTCAACGTGGCGGTGTTCAAGTGGCCTCCTTCAGGGCATGGGTATTGCCTCCGGAGGCTGCGGGTGCCGCGGCGGAACGGGTGTGTGAAGCGCCGTTGTCGTGGGCCTTCCTCCGGGGTCGGTTGACGACCGTGCCATGCCGGCTGATTACGGTGCGGAACATCCGCACCTTCTAGAGGTATCATCAGCCGGGTTGTGTCATCAGTCAAGCAACATGACCTCAATTCCCCAGAATGCGGGCACTATTTGTGTGCCCTAGCCCCTACTTCTGTTGCCTCGCCGAACAAACAGCGAGCGCACGTTCTGAAACCAATCCACCACATATTTTGCAGATGGAGGGAGCGACACGCCCCAAAACAGACAGGTTCGGTCATTCCGCTTCATTCACAACCTGGACACGATTTTGTATCCTTCTCGTTACACCGAGCTACCAATCCCCATCCCCAACTCGCAAATTCTCTATGAGCCATCGCGTCCTTGTCGCACCTGCCCACCTGCGAGCCATCGAATTCACCTACGGTCCACTCCTTCGCGAAGGGGGGTACACGATCCAGTATCCCCCACGCTACGAGGCCCATACTGAGCAGCAACTCAGCGAGGGCGAACTGCTCGATCAACTCCCCGGCTGTGTCGCCTCTCTGGCGGGCAGCGAGCCTTACACCCGTGCGGTCATCGCCAAGGCTGCTCCGGCTGGGCTGAAGGTGATCGCCCGTGCTGGCGTGGGCTACGATGCGATCGATCTGCAAGCCGCCACCGAACACGGCGTCGCGGTCTGTTATGCACCGGGTACCAACCAGGACGCCGTCGCCGAGCACGCTTTCATGCTCATGCTCGCATTGGCCCGCAAACTCCGCGAGCAGGACATCGAAATTCGCCAAGGACTCTGGCCCCGGCGAGCTGTTGGCAACCTGCGCGGGAACACGCTTGGTATCGTTGGGCTGGGTCGGATCGGTAAAGCCGTGGCGAAGCGGGCGATTCCTTTTGGGCTTGAGATCATTGCAACAGACATCTTGCCTGACTACGCGTTCGCGAAAGAACACAACATCACGTTTGTCTCTCTGGACGAATTATTGAAGCGTTCGGACATTGTGACGCTGCACGTTCCCAAAACGCCGCTCACGAAAAACCTCATGAATCGCGACACTCTTGCGCAGATGAAGCCCACAGCCTTTCTCCTCAACACTTCTCGTGGGGGGGTTGTTCACGAGAAAGACTTGCATGATGCGCTCGTAGCGAAGAAGATCGCGGGTGCGGGGTTGGACGTTTACGAGACCGAACCGCCAGGGGCCAACCCCCTGTTTAGTCTGGATAGCGTTCTCGTCACGGCGCACACGGCCGGCGTTGATCAGCGGTCGCGTCAGGAAATGGCGCGGCTGCCGGCGCAGGCTATCGTCAAGTTACTCGCGGGCGAGTGGCCGGCTGACTGGATCGTGAATCCACAAGTCAAAGACAAGTTCTTCGCGCGAAGCTCATAGCGGACGTGCGAAGTTGACTCGAAGGGCGTTTTCTCCCCATGCCCGATGATGTAATCGCGATCGACCAGTTGATCGTCCGGTATCGTGGCAAAATCGCCCTTGATGGGTTGTCCCTGCGGGTGCCGCGCGGGGCAGTGTACGCCTTTCTCGGCGACAATGGTGCGGGCAAAACCACCACGATGAAGATCCTCACGGGGCTCGTTCCAGCGGACTCCGGAAGAGCGGCCATTCTCGGGTTGGATTGTTGGGCGCAAGCGACTCCACTCCGACATCGTGTCGGGTACATGCCGGAACGGCCACGATTCTATGATTGGATGACCGTCGGCGAAATTGGCTGGTTCACCGCTGCCTTCCATAACCCCGGCTTCCTGGCTCGATTTCGCGAGTGGGCGGAGCGCCTTGGCCTCGATTCGAGTAAGCGACTCAAAGAGCTGTCCAAGGGGGGTTACGCACGAGTGGGGCTCGCTCTGGCCCTTGCGCCAGACCCGGAAGTGCTGCTCCTAGACGAACCGACCTCCGGTCTCGACTTACTCACGCGGCGGGAGTTCCTCGCCAGCCTCACCGATCTCGCGGCGGCGGGTCGCACGGTCTTCATCACAAGCCACTCCATCGCTGAACTCGAACGCGCCTGTACGCATGTCGGCCTGCTGCGCGAAGGCAAAATGATCCTCTCTGCTTCACTGGAAGAAGTGCGGAAGAAAGTGCGGCGAGTGAGCTTGCGTTTCACCGATCTGCCACCGGACCCCACTGGCCTGGGGACGATTTTGGAGAAGAACGGCACGGGGCGTTTCTGGCAAGTATTGGTGAAAGACCCCGACCCTTGCGCCATTGCCGCACTGCAACAACGCCCTGACCTGACTGATGTCGAGGACCATCCGGTCTCACTCGAAGAAGTCTATGCGGGGTTGATGGCTCGTTCCTCGACACCATCTGAAAACGGCGCACTGCCGCCTCTCGTGCGGCGCGTCTCGGAATAGTATCCGGTGTTTTGTATTTCGTCTTTCGGCTTCACTCGCAATCCACGGCGCAAACACCAATTACCCGACACCAGACACGAACCGGAGGTTGAGGTGGTCCGAGCTGTCGTGTGGAAAGAATTGCGTGAGCAGGGACTGATCGCGCTTGTCCTCGTTGTGTTGGGGGCCGCTCTTCTGACCGCCGCGGCGTTGCTTGCCGACCCGCCCGTGCCCAACGCTGCGCAGACGGACGTGGTTGCAACACTGGGGATGGGACGATTACTGCTCTTGATGCTTGTCGTCACAGCCGGAATGGTTTGTGGAGGGGCGTTATTCGCCGCCGAGAAGGAAGCAGGGACGATAGCATTTCTCGAAGCTCTCCCGACGACACGATTGGCGTTGTGGTGTGCGAAGGTAACGGCTGGACTGGTACTGGCAGGTGGCGAACTTGTTCTCTTGCTTGGAGCTGGAGCTGCTTTAGGGCTCGTCGGGGGGACTTTTTTGGTTCGCTTGGTGATCTATAGTCTGCTTGCCTTCTCCTGGGGTACATTTGGCTCAACACTCGCGCGGACCACACTCGGATCGGTGGGAATTTCCATTCCCACTGCCTCACTGGCCACGTTTGTTTTCCTTCTTCCTATCTCCCTGTTTATGTCGCATCACGGTTCAGGGATGCCTCGAATGGGGGGATGGTTGCTGTTTGAACTGTTGATGGTGATCACGCCACTTGCGCTCTCGGCGTGGCGATTTACCGCCCTCGACCGTCAACGGGCCACTGACGCCGCAGACCGGACAGAAAGCCCGAATGCGGATCACAACTCGCGACGCCGCCGCTCGGCATGGCCAACCCGTGCGCTTGTGTGGCTGACACTCCGTCAGCTCAGGCTCCCTGGCTTGGTTCTTTCGCTCTTCGCGCTGGCATTTGGTTTGGCGTTGCTCCTGCCTGATATGCGCGCCATCTTTGTCTGGCCTGCTCTTGCTCTCACTGCGGGGGTACTCGCTGGGGTGACAGCCTTCGGGGACGAACAGACGCATCGTACTTCTCTCTTCTGGAGCGAGATGCGGTTGCCGATTGGCCGAGCATGGTGGGTCAAAATCGCAATTCATGTGGTGTTGCTTGCGTGGCTTCTCCTGCTGGCGGCGCTGCCCTCCTGGTTACGGGCCGAGTTTGCTGCGACGAAAAGGTATGAATTCGGTCATGCGCTCCTTTCGGCCGTTTTTCAAAGCCGATTGTTCGAAGAGCTTGGCTCACAGGGCTGGAAGTATCTCTTGGTCCCGGCCGTGTACGGCTTTGTATTTGGCCACATTTGTGGGTTGTTTTTCCGAAAGTTGGTGGTCGCCTGTGGTGTGGCGATGATGTTGGGAGGAGTGGGTGCTGTCGCGTGGGGGCCGTCGCTGTTGGCCGGCGGAGTGAGTCACTGGCAACTATGGTTGCCGGCGGGCACTGTACTGCTCACGGGGAGATTGTTAATCCGGCCCTGGATTGGTGATCGGATGCTCAATCGTGGTCCGCTGTATCGCCTCGCAGGTGGGTTTGTTGCGACCGTGGTGCTGTTGAGTCTGGCTCTTGGCTACCGGGCTGTGGAAGTTCAGGAGGTGCCTGGGAGCACCGATGATCTCGAATTTATAGCCACTCTCCCCACTTATGATGAGAACCTGGGTGGTCGTGAATTCCGGGTGGCTGCCGAACGATACGCCCGCACTGCGGCAGCAGTTCCAAGGCAGACTCGGGCGCAAGAACAGCGGCGACTTCGTCTCGAAGAACGACTGGAATCGGCCGTGCGGTTCGGTTGGCCGAGCGACGATCCGGAGCTATCAACTTGGTTGGATGCAATTTACGCCGAACCGCCCGCAACCCAGCACGAGCCGGCTTGGTTTGCGCTCGCGGAGGTTGCCGCCACGCAGCGTGTGGGCGTGTACAACCACCCACAGTTAGTGACGACAACAACCGCGGCATCGATCGCACTCGACAACGCGCGGGCGATGGCCTCTGTGCTTCTCGCTCGCGGGCTGCAACAGCAGGTGCATGGCAACCCCGCGGCATTCGTTACGGCATTCCACACGGTCGCGCTACTCGCGCGAACCCTTCGCTATGGCGGAGGGATCATGTCGCTTGAGACGAGCATCGAAGTCGAACGAACTGCACTGAACGCTGCGGACCGATGGTTGGAACGCTTGGGCCGAGGCCACTCCGACCTGACCCTCGCGATTGCCCGCACGACAGCAGAAGGTGACGAGACGCGGCCGTTCGATCTCCGTCCTCATCTCCTGGCCGACCGCTTCGTGATTCGCGGGGTAATGGTCGCGCCCAATCAGGTGCTCACCGCACTGTTGACCCCCCCAAACGGTCAGTCCGAACAGAGCGCCGCAGAAGCGGATCTCGTCGCGCTGGCGTGGACTGTGCCCTGGGAAAGGGAGCGCACACGCCGTTTGATTGGACTGGCTCCCACCGCTTACCGGACCGACATTCAACACATCTTGCGAGGACGACCGGGCAACCAGATTCTCCTGGGCCGAAATCAATCCCCGACCGACCTGAAGGAACGCGACACGCAATTGCGCGTTCTTCGGCGGGCGATGATTCTGAAGGCTGCCATTCGGACCTACCAGAGTGACCACGGACGTCCACCAGCGACTCGGGAGGAACTGGTAAATTGTGGTTACTTGACCGCACTTCCCATCGATCCGTTCGCGGAGAACGGAGCACCATTTGGTTATCGCGTTTCCACGGGGGAGACTCTCCGCGGGCCAACTCGCACAGCGCCACAGGGTCGCACATCGGAAGAGACTGCGCTCATGCCCATTGGGTCGGGTAGCGTCATCATTTGGAGCGTCGGGACAGACAAGATCGATCAGGGTGGCCGGGTACCGCCCGGTGGTCCGCACAGCCAGGATCTCGTCTTCCTCGTTCCGCCGCCGACGCAAGAGTGAGGTGACTTCGCCTCGTCCGCTTCACCGCCGAGCCAACCGCGCTCACTTCCCAACCCGCTTCAACTCATACACATCCCGGTCCCGTCCGGGTTCGAACCCCGCTGGCGCCGAGGCGTCGAACGCCGCAAGGGCGAGGATCAGTCGCTCGCCGTCGAATTGGTAGATCCCACGCCGTACCTTCCCCTTCCGGGGATCGACCACATCCGCGACCGTGAGGTCGATACGCTTGGGGGTTGCGGCGAGGTCCAACCCCACGTCCCAAGTGATCTCCAAAGATGGGTCGCCGAAATCGTACTCCTGCACGACCTTCCCGTTGCCAATCCGGAGCAGGAAGTGCGAATTGCCGATGTTACCCTCCGCGTGCCGGACGACAGTCCCGTCCGGTTGCAAGTGTCGGACCAGCGTCCATTCACCGCAGAGCTTTTCCGCGTCCTGCGTGTCACGGCGCGTGGGAGGAATTGGGGCTGCGGCGACTTCTACTGAGAACGCCACAGCGAACGCCAACGCCACCCCCACCCAATTCCGATACCGCATCGCAGTGCTCCTTTGTCGAACGAAACAGCTTACTGACCCGGCCGCGACTCCAGTGTGACAGGACGACCGGTGAGCAACGGGAACAGATTACGTGGCCGGGCCCGGTGCCGCAGCGGGCTCAGTCGGGTCTCCGCTGCAGTAACCGGTCCGGCCTCGGCCGTTGGTTCATCCAGCGACGACAAGATGCACCAAGAACACGATACCGTGCAGCAACACGGACGGCACGAGCAGCAACCAAGCCAGCACAACCCATCCGGTAGTCTGCCTTGCTCCCAGCAGCACTAACCCAGACGCGACTTCAGCCACCAAAGCCGCGCCATCGAATACCAAAAGCCGCTCAGCGATGTACCCGACTCGTCGCAGAGAATCGGTGACATCCTCCCCAGGCCCGACGAACTGGGCGTTGATCCACGTCCCGCGGGCCAAGCCAAGGAGCCAGACGAGCCACGCGACCCCGAGCCAGACGAACCCGATCCACGTTCGCTCCGGGGCGACGAAAGTTGGCTGGTCGGCGTTCGTCATCCGCGCACGCCCTCTGGTGGCCGAACATGAGTTTGCCGAGCGATTTCCGTATTGGGTTGCTTCGGTCGGCAAACCAGTGTGAACCCTGCCGGCACAACTTTCCCAATACAGGGCTGCTTACTCGATGTAGATGAACTCCTTGGCGTTGAACAACACGTGTGCGAGGTCAGCCCAGGCCTTTGGGTGATCGGGTTTCCCATACTCTTTCGCCTGCTCACTCACGAACTCCACCGCTGCGCCAAGTTCGTCTTTTGTTGGGGGACGCCCGAACGCAGCGAGGTACATCGCCTGCACGCGGGTTTCGACTCGGCTTTGGGGAACAGCACGCACGCGATTCGCCCAGAGTTCGGCTTGCTGCAACACGAACGGATTGTTCAGCATGACAAGTGCTTGAGCAGGCACGTTCGAGACTGTGCGTCGACCGATCGTGGTGAAGGGTGTGGGGTAGTCGAACGCCGTAAACATGGGATTGATGAAGTTTCGGCGTACTTGGAGATAGATGCTCCTGCGCCCGTTGCCATCGAGCGGACCGCTCGATGGCCGACCACGACCTACTTGATGCTCGGTAAGGTACGGCAGTACTCCCGGTCCGCCCATTTTCGGATCGAGTCGGCCGCTGATCGTGAGCATGCTGTCGCGAATGGCCTCCGCTTCGAGCCGTCGGACATTCTGCCGGTGCAGCAACTTGTTTTGTGGATCGGCGGTCACTGCTTTTGCGGCTTGCTCCGGAATCGCGTGACTGGCTTGTCGGTATGCAGATGAAAGAACCATCAGCCGGTGCATGGCCTTGAGCGACCATTTCCGCTGAACCAGTTCGCTCGCGAGCCAGTCGAGCAACTCCGGGTGCGTGGGGAGTTCGCCCAGTTGTCCGAAGTTATCCGGGCTGCGGACGATCCCTTCGCCGAAGTGATATTTCCAGAGTCGGTTGACGATCACACGCGCGACAAGCGGATTGCTGATATCGGTCACCGTTTTTGCCAGTTCCAGGCGACCGCTCCCTCGACTCGTGAATGCCGGTTTCCAGAAGGCTTCGAGTGTAGCGCGCGGTGCTTCGATACCGAGCGTCTTGTGATTGCCGCGAATGAAGACCCGCTCGTTGATGCCTGTTCCGTCGCGTATCGTCGGCGCGAGAACAGGGTCTGGCAATTGTGCTTCCAGGCGACGGATGCGCTCACTCAGTTTCTTCGCATCCGCGTTGTCGGTGGCGGGCAGCGTCGGCAGCGGTACCAGTGCTCCGCGCTCGGCGGGAGGAGGGGTGTCTGCCATCCACGCTTCTGTGATCGCGACCCAACCGGGGCCGTCATCGAGGAGTTCGAGATACGCCGGTTGTCCCGCCCACATCCGCAAGTCGAAGGTCAGCCAACGGAGTTCTTCGCCGTGATTAACCGGTTGGGTCAGTCCGCCATAGATGGGGTACTGAATGAGCTGGAGTCCATTCAGGATGAGCCGTGCACGGGCGTTTTGCCCCGCAACGCGAATGGCGAGGTATGGCTTGTCGATGGTGAATGTTGGCGAACGGAGCGCCCCCATGAGTTTGTGCGCTTCGCGACCGGAATGGGGGAAGCCCTGTCCGGCTTCGGGCCGGAAGGCAAGGCCAATCGCGTCCCAGCGTGTCCGCCAGTCTCTATCGAACGCTTCGAATAGAGTGGCCTTCTCGCGCCAAGGCGTTCGCGGCTCGGGCGTCACCTTGTCACTGGATTGGGCGACTAATTGAGCCAGATCCGTCCGCGCTTGCTTCAATTCATCCAGTATCTTTACCGTGGGCGCCGGATCGCTCACATCGGTGCGGCTGTAACGCGAACTCGTAATCACGCCGAAGAGCGCGTAGTAATCTTTCGTCGCGATGGGGTCGAACTTGTGATCGTGACAGCGGGCGCACGCGAGAGTGAGACCGAACACGGTCTTACCGAAAACATCGATCTGATTGTCGGTACGGTCAGCGAATTCCGCACGCGAATCGACAGGCGAGTGCTTGGCTTCCCCCAACCACCAGAAACCAGTCGCGAGAAGTGATTCGTTCACGCCGCTTTTGGGATCACGGCGCGGATTCGGCAACAAGTCGCCAGCAATCTGTTCCGTGAGGAACTGGTCGTAGGGTAGATCGGCGTTGAATGCGCGGACGACATAGTCGCGGTATCGCCAGGCGTCCGGAATCTCGAAATCAAACTCGTGACCGTACGTCTCGGCATAGCGAGCGAGGTCGAGCCAGTGACGACCCCATCGCTCGCCGTAGTGCGGCGACGCCAGAAGCTTATCCACGATCTTCTCATAGGCATTCGGTGCGTTGTCATTCAGGAACGCATCGATTTCTTCCGGGGTCGGTGGAAGACCGATGAGATCGAAATAGACTCGCCGGAGGAGGGTTCGCTTCTCGGCGGGCGGAGCGAACGTCAACCCGGCACTGTCGAGTTTGGCCAGCAGGAAACTGTCGATTTCGTTTGTGATCTGTGCTTTGTGATTTGTGAGAGTGGGGACTGCGGACCGGCGGATCGGCTGGAACGACCACTGCGCTTTCGCGCGAGCGTGGAGGTCGAATGTCTTGGCTGGAGTTTGGGTGGTTGCGCCATCGTTGGGCCACGGAGCCCCACCTTTTACCCACGCCGTCAGTGTCGTGATTTCCGCATCGGTCAGTTTGCCGCGGGGCGGCATTTTGATGTCGCCCTCGTACTGAATCGCTTGGATCAGCCGGCTTTTCGCAGGCTCGCCCGGTACAACCGCGGCGCCGTTATCGCCGCCTTTCAAGAATGCGGCCTTGGAGTCGAGCCGTAAGCCACCCTTCTGCTTCTTGTCGTTGTGGCAGTTCACACAGCTCGCGACGAAGATGGGCCGCACTTTCTTCTCGAAGTAGTCGTTATCGACTGGCTCTGCGGCGAACGCCGGTGCAGTGAGAATCACCAGGGCGGCAACCAGAGAAATGCGCATGCGGAATCTCGCGGTGGGAAGTTCGGCAGAACTCTATCTTGTGGGATTCGCCGTTCGGGATCAAGCGAAACCAGGACCGGCGAGCGGCGTCTCATACAGGAACCCGATGAGACTGTCGCATTGAACGAGCCGCGACTGCAAGGGAGCGGGAATCGCTGCCCGCTCCTTGCGAGAGATGAGAACACGGCCTGCCGGGTTCTCATCTACTTCAGCGACGCGGCTCGTTAAGCAACGTGGCACTTCCAGCGGCTTCATGTATCAGTGGCAGCCGCAACTGATTCCTTCCCCATACAACAATCGCATGGCTGCCGAACGCGAATCACCTGGCCTTTCCGACTACGTCGTGACGGCACTCAGCCCAGCATTGATCATGCTGATGGTCGGCAGCCTCGTCTTTTTCCTCGTGGAAGTGCTTTACGACGGACAGTACTCCACGCGCCTTCTCTACACGCTGTTTTTCTTTGTGTTTGCCGCGGTGCTCGTTGCGCGGATCTCCATTCAATACGACGCCGGTCGGGCAGCGGTCTACGGCGTTGCGCTCGCCATCGCCACCTACCTCGCACTTCTTGCTTACGTCGAATACCCGAAAGGCTGGCTCAACTCCTGGGGATGGCTGGTCAATCTGGGATTGATGGGCGTGATCTGGTGGAGCGCGCACAAACTCACCTGGGACTGCACATATATCGACGAGAAGCGTGAGTCGAGTGGTCGGGGATTGCTCTCGGCAGCGGGTTTGGACGCCGACGACGGCCAGCGCGACGGAGACAAGGCTCAACCTGCTCCGAAGCAAAAGAAGAAGCCCAAGAAGACCAAATATGATTCGCGGCTGTGGAACTGGATCGAGAGATATCAGGCACACCGCGAAGCCGAGCGGAAAGCCGGTCATACGCCCGGGGTGTGGGTGCTTTACTTCGCGCTCGCGGCTCTGCCCTTATTCGCAATCGGTCAGTCGTTGATCGCTCCCGACGATGATAAGCGTCGTTATGCCACCTTCTTGCAGATGGGTGTTTACATTGCCAGCGCACTCGGCTTGTTGGTCACCACCAGTTTGCTTGGCGTGCGGCGATATTTGCGGCAACGGAAAGCGAGAATTCCCATCACAATGACCGCTGGCTGGCTTGGCTTGGGCGCGATCCTTATCACTGTGTTCCTCGCCATCGGAGCATTTCTTCCGCGTCCGCATTCCGAAGTCCCGTGGTTCGGGATTCAGCGCGCGGGGAAGTCCGATCGCAAGGCGTCAAAGTATGCGCAGCTCTCCGACTCAGCCGGGAAGGGGGAGGGCCGAGGAGGGAATCAAACCAAGGGCGGGGATGGCTCTGCAAGCGGGAAAGGCGGTAAACCGGGGGGCGGAACGAAGGGCGAGAAAGGCTCGGGTGGGAGTGGGAAGGGGGGCAAAGGCGGCAAGAGTGGGAAAAGCGATCAGTCCGGTGGCGATCAGAAGGGAAAAGGCCAAGGGTCGGGGAACGAAAGTGAGGCGAAGAAAGACCAGGATGGCAATACCGGCGACGAGGAGACCGACCGCGAAGGCGACGAGGCCAAGGACGACGGGAGTGCTCAGGATGGGAGCAGCGGTTCCCGCACCAGTCCGCAGGTTGGAGGAATGCTCGAAAAGGTCGCGGACGTGGTGAAGTGGATCGTGTTTGCGATCGTCGCGGTGCTGATCGTGTTCGGGTTATTCTTCGGCGTGCTGAAGTATCTCGCTCCATTCACCAACTGGGCGCAACGGTTGCTCGACGGCATTCGTGCCTGGTGGGCGAGTCTGTTTGGCAAGGGGGAAATCCGTCGCACCTCTGCTGGTGTTGCGGAAGCGAAACAACCAACTCCGCAGCGGCCGCCGCCGTTTCACGCTTATTCCAATCCGTTTGCCGACGGCACTGCGGAAGATCGCGAACCGGCGGAACTGATCGCCTACACGTTCGAAGCGATGGATGCGTGGGCCTGGGATCGTGACGCGGGACGCGAACCGATGGAAACGCCACTGGAGTTCGCCCGGCGATTGGGGGAAGTTTTCCCCGAGCAGGCGGACGGTTTTCGTCGTCTTGTGGAACTCTACGCCCGCATGGCTTATTCCACTCTTCCGCTACCGGACAATGTGCTTACCGTGCTGGAGGAAGTTTGGGAGCAGATGGTTCACGGCGCATCGGTGAGCGCCTGAAGGGATGCAGAACACGGGCCGCGTCTGGCATAATCGTTGCATTTCGTTGTCTTCTTACGAGTTTGCGCGAACTCGTGTCTGGCGGTTCAGCCGCGAATCCGGTACTTCTTTCTTATCTCCCATCTTGTCGCGCAGCCTGGGATACCATGAGCCACACCGCTGAGTCGCCGAAGTTCTTGCCGTTCGGAACCGATCCTGCGCCCACAGCGCCACCACCCATGCCGAGTGAGTATGGTTGGTTTGGCCCTCAGGACATGTACCTCTTCAACGAGGGAAGCCACCTCCGCCTTTATGAGAAGCTCGGCTCGCACCCTGCCGTGGTGAATGGCACGGCGGGTTTTCACTTCGCCGTCTGGGCACCCAATGCAGACTATGTCAGCGTTGTCGGTGATTTCAACGGCTGGGATCGCGGTGCCCATCGGCTGCATACCATCGGCTCCTCCGGCGTCTGGGGAGCCTTTATTCCGGATGTGAAACCGGGGACGTGTTACAAGTATCACGTGGCAGCGCCGGGTGGCTTCACAGCGGAGAAGACCGACCCATTCGCCTTCACGTGCGAGATCCCACCGAAGACGGCCGCCGTAACCTGGGACATGGCTTACCGCTGGAACGATGCAGAATGGATGGCGAACCGAAAGTCCAAGGCCACGCACGATGAGCCGGTCAGCATCTATGAGGTTCACCTCGGTTCGTGGATGCGCGAGGCCGACCCGCCTTACCATTCACTGAACTATCGCGACATCGCACCCAAGCTCGCCACCTACTGCAAGGACATGGGCTTCACGCACGTCGAGTTCCTGCCGATCACCGAGCATCCATTCTTTGCTTCATGGGGTTATCAGGTTACCGGCTACTTCGCCGCGACGAGTCGGTATGGTACGCCACAAGACCTGATGTTCCTGATCGACACCCTCCACCAGAATGGGATTGGCGTTCTGCTCGACTGGGTCCCGAGCCACTTCGCCACAGACGACTGGGCACTGGCGCGTTTCGACGGCACCGCCCTTTATGAACACGCCGACACGCGTCAGGGTTTCCATCCGGATTGGGGAAGCTACGTCTTCAACTACGGTCGGCACGAGGTCCGCAGCTTCCTGCTCTCGAGTGCCATGTTCTGGTTGGACCGATACCACATCGATGGACTGCGGGTGGATGCAGTGGCGTCGATGCTCTACCTCGATTACTCCCGCAAGCAGGGAGAGTGGGTACCAAACCGCTACGGCGGCAAAGAGAACATCGACGCCATTTCATTCCTGCGCCGGTTCAACGAGGAAGTCTACCGTCATTACCCGGATGTGCAGACGTTCGCGGAGGAGAGCACGGCGTGGAGTCTCGTCTCACGCCCCACTTACGTCGGTGGACTGGGCTTTGGTTACAAGTGGGATATGGGCTGGATGCACGACACACTCAAATACTTCATGAAAGACCCGATCCACCGCAAGTTCCACCAGAACGACCTCACGTTCCGGATGCTGTACGCTTACAACGAGAACTTCGTGCTACCGCTCTCGCACGACGAGGTCGTACACGGGAAAGGCCCGTTGTGGGACAAGATGGCCGGGGACGAATGGCAGAAGTATGCTGGCCTGCGGTTGCTCTTTGCGTATCAGTGGGGCATGACCGGTAAAAAGCTCCTGTTCATGGGCGGCGAGATTGCCCAACGCCAGGAGTGGCGGCACGATCAGAGTATCGACTGGCACCTCCTCAAGTATCCACCGCACAAAGGCGTGCAGCAGCTTGTTCGCGACTTGAACAAACTTTACGCGAGCGAACCGGCGCTGCACGAACTCGATAATCAACCGGGCGGCTTCGAGTGGATCGACTGCACCGACGCCGTCAACAGTGTGATCACCTTCGTCCGCAAGGGGAAGGGGGAGGACGCCATCCTCTGCGCGTACAATTTCACGCCAGTGCCGCGGATGGGTTACCGCGTGGGTATCCCTGGGCCAGGATCGTGGACCGAGGTGATGAACACGGATGCGGGTATCTATGGCGGCAGTAATATCGGCAACGCGGGCGGCGTCTATGCCGAGTTCGTCCCCATGCACAACCAGAAATATTCCGCTCTGCTGAATTTGCCGCCGATGGCCGCCGTCTTTTTCAAAGGCAAAGTGTGACCGCACTTTAATGAAGAGGGTTCGCCGATGCGCACAGCCTGGGTTTGTCTTGCGTTCCTCGCAATCTTGCTCGCCGGGGTGATTGCGATTCCGGTCGCTCGTGCGGACGAAACACCGACGAGAAAAGAAATCCTGACCTCGCAGAATAACCTCAAGCAGATTGCGCTCGCGTTCCATAACTACGCCGCTGCGAATAACGATGCTTTGCCAAGCGACATCTACTCGGCGGACGGTAAGCCCCTCTTGAGTTGGCGTGTCGCCGTTCTGCCATATGTCGAAGCTGACAATCTCTACAAGCAGTTCAAACTCGATGAGCCGTGGGATAGCGACAACAACAAGAAACTCATCGAGATGATGCCCAAGCTCTATGCTCCCGTTCGAGGGAAAGCGAAAGCGGGGCACACCTTCTATCAAACTTTCACGGGCAAAGACACGCTCTTTGGCGACAAGGGAGCGCTCTTCAAGATCAGCACCATCCCCGATGGCACATCGAATACTGCTCTGATTGTCGAGGCGGGAGAAACTGTTATCTGGTCGAAGCCGGCCGATCTCGTGTTTGACCAGAAGAAGACGTTACCCAAACTCGGTGGGCTGTTCGGCGGAGAATTGAACGTGGTTCGGTGCGATGGTTCCGTGATACGAGTGAAGAAGGACTTCGACGAAGCCGAGATGAAGAAGCTCATCATGCCAGCGGATGGGAATGTGATTGATTTCGACAAACTCAAGAAGTGAGGGCGGTTGTCCGAGGAGTGGTCGCGAGCGCAGTGAGCGACACTTCATACAGTCGCCGCGCGCGGCTACCCGCTCGCTCCGCGAGCGGACTCTGAAGCAAATTCCGCTTGGCAAGGAGCACATGCACAGTCGAGGGTTTCTCATGCGAGCGAACTCGTTCCTCCCGACTCTGTGTCTGTTACTCGTGGGTCTCGTTTCCCTACCTATCTCGATTTCCGCGGCCGCTGAGCCGACGAAGGAAGAACTGAAGACCGCCGCAAAGAACCTCAAGTCCATCGGGATCGCCTTTTACGACTACGGCGAGGCCAACGACAACAAGTGGGCCGACGATATTACCGATAAGGACGGCAGGATCCTTTTGAGCTGGCGCGTGGCGATTCTGCCCTATCTCAAGGAAGAGAAGTTGTACAAGGAGTTCAAACTCGACGAGCCCTGGGACAGCACGCACAACAAGAAACTCATCGCCAAGATGCCGAAGGTGTACGCGCCAGTTCGCGTGAAAGCGAAACCAGGGGAGACCTTTTATCAGAGATTTGTCGGTAAAGATGCACTCTTCGCCGAGAACGGCTCGGAGTACAAGATCGGGAACATCCCCGATGGCCACAGCAATACCGCACTGGTCGTTGAAGCGGGCGACCCCGTGATCTGGACGAAGCCGGCAGACCTCCCATTTTTGGGCATCAAACCGCCACTGCCGAAACTCGGCGGTCAATTCGATGGTGACTTCCACGTCCTGCTTTGCGATGGTGATGTGACACGCTTCAAGAAGAACTATGACCCCGACGAAATGAAGAAAGTCATCATGCCCGCGGATGGCATCTCCATCAACTTTGATAAGTTGAGGAAATAAGGAACTGCCTGAACTGAACTCCACCTGCCGCCATGCCGCTTCGTATCTCTGCTTTTCCAAAGTGCTACCTCGACCGGATTGCGGGTGAGCGAAGCATGACCGTGTTCGAGTGGATCGAACAGGCTCGCGCGCTCGACTGCGATGGCCTGGAAATGTACGAAGGCTTCTTCACCAGCCTCGAACCGGGCTATCTCGACTCGGTCGCGGATGCCATTCGCGCCACCGGTCGGGCGATGCCCATGCTCTGCTGCTCGCCAGACTTCACCAACCCCAACCCCGATGCCCGCAAGCGTGCGATCGAAAAAGAGTGCGCGATGGTTCGCGTCACGCACCGACTTGGGGGTCCTCGCACTGTGTGCCGCGTACTGAGCGGTCAGCGCTATCCCGAAGTAAGCCGCGAACAGGGGTTGGAGTGGTGCGTGGAGTGCATCAATGCCGTACTTCCTGTCGCACGCGAGTATGACGTGATTCTCGGGCTCGAGAATCACTACAAGGACGGGTTCTGGAAGTACCCGGAGTTCGCGCAAAAAAAAGACGTGTTTCTCGAACTTGTGAATTCCATCTCAGACCGCACCCACTTTGGCGTTCAGTATGATCCATCCAATGCCACTGTGGCGGGGGATGACCCGATCGAGCTACTTCGCGCAGTGGCGGATCGCGTTGTGAGTATGCACGCGAGCGACCGCTACCTGATTGAGGGTGCGACACTCGACGATCTTCGCGCCGCGGATGGCACCATTGGCTACTTCGACAAACTACGCCACGGGGTGACCGGCAAGGGGCTGAACGATTTCGACGCGATCTTCCGCATTCTCGCGGAACATCAATACAACGGCTGGGTGAGCATCGAAGACGGCATGAACGGAATGGAAGAAATGGCCGAGTCGCTTGCCTTTCTGCGCAGAATCACTGCCAAGTATTTCCCAGACAATTAACCACAGACCCTCCTGTGGTTAATTTTTCCTTCAATACTCACATGACCCCCACACGCGTTGCCCTTGTTGGTTGCGGGAAGGTCGCGAGCATTCACGCGGCCGCTCTTGCCTCACTTCCCGAAGCCGAATTCGTCGCAGCGTGCGACGTTAGCGCCGAGCGAGCTGAAGCTTTCGCTGCCAAGCATCGTATTCGGCCCTTTACCGATCTCAACATGATGCTCCGCGAAACAACGCCGGAAGCCATCATTATCGGCACACCGCATCCACTTCATGCCGCATCCGCGATCCGTGCCGCGGAGGCGGGCGTTCATGTGTTGGTCGAGAAACCGCTCGCCGCGAGCCTCGCGGACTGTGATGCAATGCTGGCTGCGGCACGCAAAAGCGGCGTCACACTCGGCGTGATTAGCCAGCGGAGGTTCTACGAGCCGGTCCAGCGCATGAAGCGCGCCATTGATGAAGGCAAGATCGGCAAGCCCTCGCTGGGTGTCTTCATTCAGTACAGTTGGCGCGATGAAGCGTATTACCGGTCGGATCCGTGGCGCGGAAAGTGGGACACCGAGGGCGGCGGCGTACTGGTGAACCAGTCGCCGCACCAGCTCGATATTCTTCTCTGGCTGATGGGTCCGGTTGCAGAAGTCAGTGGCTACTGGGCAAACTTGAATCATCCCACCGTGGAAGTGGACGATACCGCAGTGGCTTCAATTCGCTTCAAACATGGCGGGCTCGGCTCGATCATCACCAGCCTGTCGCAGAAGCCAGGCATCTACACGAAGGTCCACATCCACGGTGCCAGCGGGGCATCAGTGGGGGTGGAAACAGATCGTGGCGCCACGTTCATTGCGGGGGTGTCGCAGATCGCCGAACCACCTCTCACCGACCTGTGGACCATCCCTGGCGAAGAAAATCAACTCGCCGCGTTCCAGGCGGAAGATCGCGACGCATTCGGACGCGTAAATGCGACAACTTACTACCACGCCTTGCAAATCGAGGACTTTCTGCGCGCCATTCGCGACGGCCGACCGCCGCTTGTGACGGGCGAAGCCGGGCGCGCTGTGGTGGAACTCTTCACGGCGATTTACCAATCGAGCCGCGAACGCAAAGCAATCGCGTTGCCAATTGCGGGAGTCGTCGCGTGAAGGCCGCAATTGAACAATTCTTTCGGCTCGGGGAGAACGGCACCACGTTGCGAACGGAGGTGCTTGGCGGATTCACGACTTTCGCGGCGATGGCGTACATCATTGTCGCCAACCCGGCGATTCTCGCGGCTGCGGGGATTCCTATCGGGCCGAGCACAGTAGCGACGATCCTCGTCGCGGTGTTCGGCTGTGTTCTGATGGGGTTGTATGCCAATCGGCCGATTGCAGTGGCACCGTATATGGGCGAGAACGCGTTTATCGCGTTCGGGCTGACGGCAATGAGCATCGCCTGGCAACAGCGGCTCGGTGCAGTGTTTGTCGCTGGCGTGATCTTCGTTCTCATCACGCTCCTTCGCGTCCGCACCTGGCTTGCTTCCGCCATCTCGCCAAGCATGAAGCATAGTTTCGCGGTCGGCATCGGATTGTTTCTCGCGTTCATCGGGCTGTACGTTTCGGGCATCGTGACAACCTTCGTTGAAGGACTGCCGTTACCCGCGCTTCAGATGGTCAGCCCGGACCTCATCGGCAAGCAAGCGGTGCCAGTGAAGCTCGGCAACTTGCGGGATACACGCGTGTTGCTTGCAGTGGGCGGATTCTTGCTCATGGTGATTTTGCTGTGCCGGAACGTTCGCGGCTCGCTCCTCATCGGCATGGCGGTAACGGGAATTGCGGGTTACTTCTGTGGAGTCGGCGCGAAGCCGACCGCGATCGTTGCATTGCCGTTCGCGGGCGAATACGACCTTTCTCCGATTGCTTTTCAGCTCGACATTACAGGCGTGCTGAAACTCAGCTTCCTGCCAATCCTGCTCACGCTCTTCCTCATGAGCTTCCTCGACACGCTTGGTACCCTCGTGGGGGTGGGCGCCGCCGGGAACATGCTGGACGCGAAGGGAAATTTGCCCCATCCCGAACGCCCGATGTTGGTGGATGCGGCCGCGTGCGTGGTTAGCGCAACCATTGGCTCTTCCACGAGTGGAGCTTTTATCGAATCAGCGGCGGGGGTTCGCGAGGGTGCGCGAACAGGTCTCTCGGCAGTGGTTACCGGATTGCTGTTTGCCATTGCGCTATTCTTCATCCCGCTGGTGCAACCGTTGCAGTCGCTCGGATACGTTTATGGGCCAGTTCTCGTGGCTGTTGGGGTAATGATGTTCGGCTCGGTGCGCAAGATCAACTTCGACGACATCACCGAGGCAGTACCGGCGTTCGTTGTCGTGGTGATGATGGTATTCACCTACAACATCGCCAACGGGCTTACTGCCGGGCTGATCGTTCATCCACTCTTGAAGCTCGCTACGGGCCGCGTTCGCGAAATCACCGCCGGTGGTGTGTTGCTCGCGCTGGCTTGCATCTTGTACTATGCGTTTGGATTACCGCACTGACGGAGGTGCGCCGTGAGTGATGCCCAGTCGGAACCTTCCCGCGATGCGACGTGGTCAGTGTGGCGAACCGACGACACCGGCAACACATTTCTCGTGCGTGGTGGCTTGACGCAAGAGGAGGCTCAGCGGTTGGTGGAGGAGTTCGAGGCACGCGGACACAAACAGATGTACTTCGCGGAACGCGAATCGATGTGGGGAGAATCACGGTGAGTCGGCGCGCGGTCGAATGTGAGTGTGGTGAGCGGGTGCCGGTCCCCGAGGGCGCGGAGTCATCCTTGCTGTGTCCCTGTACCCGATTTGTGATTCTCCCCCAAGAGGAGGAGTTCGCAAAGAATGACATCTTGATTTCGGCTTCCACGCTCGAACGCCGGATCAAGCGGTTGGCCGATCAGAAGCTTCTTCCTCCAGATCGGGAATGTGCCTGGTGTGGGGCAAAAGAAGCGGAACCGGTTGACATCCGGCTCGTTTGTGAACGAAGTGAGTACCGGGAGAGTGGGCGCGGGCGGTTGCTGCTGATTGGGATCGGCTTTGTTCTACTCACGGTCCTCTTACCGATCATCGTCATACCGGTCCTGCTTGTCCGTCTCATCATTATGGCAAGCAACTTCGAACCAGAAGTTGAGGTTTTGGGACGGGACAATACGGTTTCCGTCCCTATTTGCGTGTGCGAAGACTGTGCGCGGACCCTCCCTCGGCCGGAGCACTCGAACGTCTTGTTGTTCGTCGCGATCATTACAAACGTCGTCTTCGCCGGGATCGTCGCGGCCTTCGCGCCGGTGATTGGAGTGATCGGAGGGTTGCTATCATTGCTGGTGGTGATTCTCGTTGTCTCGTTGCGCAGATCTCAAATCGCAAAGCGGTGGGAAACTGGCATCAAGGACAAACTCTGTCAGGTGCCCGTTTACGCACAATTGCTTGAGGACTACCCGAATTCCTCTGTGATGTTAGCTCACTGGCTCTGGGTCAGCAAACGTCCGCGCGGGATGAGTGCGTACACGGAAGCGCGCTGAAAGTCACCACACATCGACCATGAGGGAGATTCCGATGCTCGGTGCAATTGCGGGTGATGTGATTGGTTCGGTTCACGAGGGTGCTGGCACAAAGACAAAGGACTTCCCGCTATTCGACGAGTACTGCCGGTTCACTGACGACACGGTGCTGACAGTCGCTGTGGCGGAGAAGTTGCTTCGTGGAGGAGACTACGTCGATCTCTTCCACGAGTACGTTCGCGAATACCCCACCGCCGGGTATGGTGGTACGTTTGTGCGGTGGGTGAGCGCGGGCCAACGCGAGCCGTACAACTCGTGGGGCAACGGTTCGGCGATGCGAGTCAGTCCGGTGGGCTGGATCTTCGACACGATGGAAGCAGTCCTGGTGGAAGCAAAACGCAGCGCGGACGTGACGCACAATCACCCCGAAGGCGTTCGAGGTGCCCAAGCAACAGCAGTTGCGGTGTTCCTCGCTCGTACGGGCAAGGATAAAACGACGATCCGGACACATGTCGAACGTGAGTTTGGTTACAACCTCCGCGAACGACTCGATGACATCCGCGCAGTCTACAGCTTTGATGTATCGTGTCAGGGGTCTGTTCCGCAGTCGATCATTGCGTTTCTGGAATCCACCGATTACGAAGACGCCGTGCGAAACGCCATCTCGCTCGGCGGCGATGCCGACACGATGGCATGTATCGCCGGCGCAATCGCGGAAGCCTTTTACGGCGGCGTTCCACAACACATCCGCGGACCAGTACTCGAGAGATTGGATGATCGGTTAGAAGGCGTGGTGAATGAATTCACCGAGAAGTACGGCGGGCGATTACATCGGCTCGGGTAGGGGCACTCTCCGAGAAGAATGAACCACCTGAATGCCACGACGATGAACGTTCTGAAACTCCTTCTGGTGATCGCAACCATCTTTGGCTTGGCGTCCGCCGTCTCCGGTATCCAGCCAGTCCACGCCGGACGTGACGGTCTGATTGTAATGCATCACGGTGCCGCTCATCTGGAACCGCACAATGACACCTGCCGATCCCAATCGCAGCCCCGAAGAGAGCGCCAATCGCGGCCGGGAAATCTACGAACGGCGAGTGTGTCTGACACTCACGTCTGAAGACCACAGCAAGTTCGTCGCGATCGACGTCACGAGTCAGGAGCATGAGATCGATGACAACGACTACGCGGCAACTACGCGGTTGAGTGCCCGCCGATCGGGTGCCGAGATATGGCTACTGCGGATCGGCCAACCTGTCAGGCTGAGGTGAAGGCGACTCTCTGCTTGGCATGTATCTACTTGCCAAGCACGAGGTTTTCATCGAGTTTGTGCCCGGCGGCGTTGTGGACATTTCCCGGCTTCCCTGATTTCACTTCCCCAACACCGCCGGGGCTGATGCTTGCGCATGCTTGGCGTCATGGCCTGTGTAGGCGCCGAAGTCATTGAAGAACAAACGCTTCGCCAGACGGTAGAAGTAGTTCTTCTCCGGCACTTCCGCTGCCGGGTTGTATTGCGACGTGCGGACCGTCATCGCGTCGAGTTCCGCCAAGGCCGTTTGGCGGGCGGTCACATCTTTCGCGCCGTGTGCTTCCACCAACTTCTTGAGGAGATCCGGACGTTCCAGCACGATGCAGCCGCGTGTAGTCTCGGCGGCTAACTTGCGGAAGTCGGCCAGGAATGCGGATTGAAGGAATTTCTGTTTGAGCGGTCGCGCATCGGTTGTGCCGTGGATCGATTCTTTCGAGAACTGCACGATCGGGCACGGCTCGATATCCCCCCACGGGTTGATGTGGTGGCTGATGCCAGTCGCGGCCGGGCAGAGCGCCTTCCCCTCGCCGTCGTGGTAGGCGTCGATGATGACTATGGGCTTCTTCGCCCGCATCTCGACGACGAACTTGCGCGCGCGGAGCGATTGTTCCGGCGTCAGACACAAGTCCGGGTTGGGGTGCGGGCCCATCGGCCGGTAGACGTGGAACCAGGTATAAAGCACGCCCATTTCAATGAGCCGGTCGATCCATTCTTCGCGCAGAAGATCGTCGATGTTTGTTCGCGCGAGACTGGTACAGACGCCAGTGAACACTCCGGCATCGAGAGCATTGTGCAAACCGTGGATCGTCTTGCTCAACACGTTCGCTCGACCGCGGCGTTCATCGGAAACGATCTCGCTCCCCTCCACGGAAATGAGCGGCGTGACATTACCCAACCGCCACATCTGTTTGGCGCGTTCGGGAGTGATGAAGTGGCCGTTGGTGAAAATCTGGAAGTAGCAATCCGGATGTTCCGCGAGCATTTCCAACAAGTGCGGATGCATGAACGGTTCGCCGCCGACGATGCCGAAGAACACGTTGCCCATCTGCTTCGCTTCGCGGATGAGTGTGTGAAAGGCATCCGGCTTGATCGTCTCCTGTTTCATGCTCACATCCACCCAGCAACCCTGACAACGCAGATTGCAGGTGTTAATGATTGACACATACAGAAACGGCGGGAACACCTGCCCGCGTTTCAGCCGGAGTTTATGTCGATGAACCGAGAGCGCTCCCCGGAAGCCCATGTTGTATGCGAGCTTCCACAGGAGCCGCTTATCGGTTTCCAGCAATACGCGCTTGGCGAGTTTGAACGACGCGAGCAGAGTCACGACGCACTCCGGATAATGAATTCGGGATATAGTCGAGTGTATCGCCTGCGGCTGGCTGGGGCAGAGGGAAACTCCACGCCGTCGATGTCCGCTCCTCAACCGTGGCGAGGAAAACAAAACAGCCCGGAGCTCGTTGCCGAACTCACGGGCCGGGGCGACGATCCTCCTGGCTCACTCCGTCAGCGTGTTTACTTGTGAATCTTCGCAGAGTTCAATCTCGGTTTCTGGCTCGGGTCTCGTTGCGTTCGCCTGGGCGAGCGGGTGTGCCAGCATGATGGCAAACGCCTTGGTGTTGAGGACCGGCAACCACTTGATGCCCGCAGATCGCATTGCAGCCGCCTCCTGGTAGTTTGTTCTGAGGTCGTACACCACGATCGGGAACACTTTCGCCATTCGCACCAACTTTTCCAAAAAAGTCTTGCGAGCAAGGGCATACTGAGCCGGTGCGAAGTCCACCATTATGCCGTCGTAAGTCCCCGGTTCCGGAGGAGGAGCATCGAGCGGGAGCATATCGACGATGCAGCCAAATGGGAGTGCGAGCTTTCTCGCGGTCTGTAGGTGTTCAACGCTTCCGGTCATGTATCCAAAGCGGCGTGGAGTGAGCGTAACTGATGGAAGTGATGCCATTGTCGGACGGGTCATGGCGTTGGCCTCCTAACATGGTGGGCGAGGGCCAATCGATCTGCCGGCTTGCTCCCCACACCAATAACACGCACGACGGGCACAAGCTTTTGAGCATCTCCGGACTATTTTTCGTGAATTCGTGATCCCCTTACCAAATGCACCTTCGGGTTGACACTGAACGGATTGGCGGTGTACCACCGTGGCCCGCGCAGGATGTGTGTGAGCCGAGGATACGGCATGGCGGGCAAGTTTCTGATCGTGAACAATGGATTCACCGCAGCACGAGATCCTCTCGCGCAGGTTGCTCTAGCGGTCGCACGAGCTGCCAGCCTGCGCGGATTCGATGTGTTGATGGCGACTCATACGCATTGTGATGTTTCCGCAATTCCGGCAGATCTCCGCACAATTCCGCTTTTCCGGGTGGATCACTCGGGACAAACAATCGAAGAACGATCGGCGTCGATCGCGCCACTGCGAGGAGAACTGGCTCCCCTCGTTCGAACGCCAATCGAAGCCCTCTTGAAAGGCCGCATTCGCTTCCGCGAATGGTTTGCGGCGCGCCTCATTCCCCCTGCGATCGAGGAACGCGGACTGAAATCGTGGTTCACACGGTTGACCCGGCGTGTTCTTCCATCGCTTGTGCTGGGTCGGTTCCGTGCTCGGTCGCGACGACACGCGGGGGGCTCGGGTCGTGTTCCCGTCCAGATGGAAGAGTTGCTTCGTCGCGCTCTCAGCGCAATCCCGTCCGATCACAACGAGGTCATGTGTTATCGGATGTTTGCGGAGGATCTGGAGCGATTGCTCGTGCTGTGCGAGGGATCGGCGGGCGATCATGTTTACTTGCCCGCTGCTCATGGTCGTGACGCGGTCGCGATCACTGCGCTGGTGAATCGTATTGGTTCCGAACGCCTGCCGACCTTCCACCTAGTGTTCCGACACACGGTGTTTTCGGCCGCCGAGCTGGAATGTGAGACGTGCCCTCGGGAGAACTTTCAGGCGCGGATTCACCGGGCGTATTTCGATGTGTGCCGGGCTTACCCCCGATTGCCAACGGTTCGATTCTACTGCGATAACCTCGAACTCGCTGCGACTTACGAAGCACTGACGGGGTTCCACTTCGGCATTCTGCCTTCGTCCCGCCAGCCGGCGCACGATCTGCTCTCGGAGTTGCTGCACTCCAATCAACCGCACGTCGGCAAAACGGCGCGTGTGGGATGAATCACAAAGCGGAGGAAGACGCATTGCGAGTGCTGCTCTTGCATCCCTGGGGCGGGTTTGATCCTGCATATTGTGGGGCCGGGCGGGTGGCGTGTGCGCACCTCAACTACTTTCAGCGCGCGGGCTGGAAGGTGGAGTGTGTCCTCTTGGAAATTCCGGCCTGGGGGATCACCGCGGGCTCGCTGGCCGCGATCACTGCACGGTACCCGTGTGTGCAATCCATTCGCACACTGTCTGTCGCATGTCCACGGATTGGGCCGCGATGTTATGGTGACGAATTCTCGCTGCTGCTTGACGCGAGTGATCGTGCTGCCCGGTCTGCTGCATTCCGTACGATCGCGCGCGAAAAGTGGGACGCATTCTTCACCACCGATGTGGTCGCGGCGCCGTTTGCACTGGGACTTCCTCGCAGCACGCGAAAAGTGCTCGCGGTCGATGACAGTTATGCACGGCGAGCGGTAGCGACTGAACTCGGCTCGAATGCGTTGCGGGAAGCAGAAGCCCGCTTCGTCTTTGGCCATATCGAGACGGAACTGTACCGCGTCTTTGATCGTGTCCTGTTCTGTGCGGAAGAGGATGTTCTCGCGGCACAGCGCTCGGGTGTAAAAGCCGCGATCCAGGTTCCACCTTTCATCCGCGAACCGGACAAACGTGCACGCAGGGAGACAGAGAGCGAGCACGATCTGCTTATCTGCGGTGGGACGCGCTCCGGTGAAGTGGCGGATGTGGATTGGTTTTACCGGCATGTTTACCTGCCGCACTTACGCTTCAGCGGTGTGCGATTGACACTCGTCGGGCCGGTTGCGGAGCATTTCCATGTCGCCGATGCGCACGTAACGAAGCTCGCGCGCAGGACGGATGCCTACCACTCCGCCCGGCTTGTGGTTGCGCCGGTGTGCGAAGCGGTGGGGCCGTGCATGTCCGCCCTGGATGCGCTGGCCGCGGGCCGCGCCGTGGTGAGCACGCCGCTGGGGGTTCGCGGAGTAGAACTCCCGCCAGATGCGGCGGTCATAATCGAGATGCGTCGCGATCCAGTTGGGACCGCGGCGGTTATTCGCAACCTGCTGGCCACTCCTGGCTGGCGGCGCATTCTCGGCGAGCGGGCAACACAGGTGCAGAAACAGTACACACACGAGCGATTCCTCGCTGCGCTCGATGCGGCGTGGGACCGGCCGGCACGTTCCCGCAGACTTGAAGAGGTGTTCTGAATCGCCCGCGACCAATAGCAATTCTCGGCTACAATCTTCGGCATCCTCGAGGATTTCCCATGCCGAAGCCGTTTGCCATCTACCACGAACATCCTGACTGGTTCCGGCCGCTGTTTGCGGAACTGGAACGACGCGACATTCCCTTCGTGCGTCTCGATCCGCGCGCCCACCTCTACGATCCCAGCGAAAAGTCTTCGCCGTATGCGCTGGTGTTCAACCGCATGAGTCCTTCGGCTTACCTGCGCGGTGGGGTGCAGGGGATGTTCTTCACACTCGGCTTCATGGCGCATCTGGAACGGCTTGGTGTGCCAGTCGTGAACGGCTCGAAAGGCTTCGCGATCGAAATATCCAAAGCCCGGCAACTCACATTACTCGAATCGCTGGCGCTTCCCTATCCGCGCGCCCGGGTGATCAATCACCCATCAAGAGCCGTGGAGGCGAGCGAGGGATTACGCTTTCCGGTGGTGGTGAAAGCGAACATTGGCGGCAGCGGTGCGGGCATTGTGAAGTTCGCTTCTCGCGATGTTCTCGCTGAGGCTGTGAGCGCGAATCAGCTCGATTTCGGAGTGGATCACACTGCCCTGGTGCAGGAATACATTCCCGCGCGCGGAGGACACATCACGCGTGTGGAAACGCTCGGCGGCAAGTATCTTTACGCGATCAAGGTTTACACAACGGGCGAGTCGTTCAACCTCTGCCCCGCCGACATCTGCCAGCGTGCCGACGGCGTGGAACTGGTTCGTGCGGCTTGCCCGGTGAATGCGCCGAAAACGGGACTGAGGGTGGAAGGCTATACTCCTCCGTCGGAAGTGATCGCAGCATGTGAAAAGATCATGCAAACGGCCGGGATTGATGTGGGTGGAATTGAATACATGACTGATGATCGTGATGGCAAGATCGTCTATTACGATATCAACGCGCTCTCGAACTTTGTGGCCGATGCGGTGAATGTGGTGGGGTTTGATCCGTTCGAGCGGCTCGTCGATTATCTGGTGAAGCGGGCAGGTTGAACGAGGGACGTAAGAAACAGGGGCTTACGCTCCTCGCTCCAAGGAGATTCCATGCGTTACGGTTATTGGATGCCCGTGTTCGGCGGTTGGCTGCGGAATGTGGACGACGAAAACATGACTCCCACCTGGGAGTACAACAAACGTCTTGCACAGCGTTCCGAGCAGATCGGTTTTGATCTCTCGCTCGTCGCGGAGTTGAATCTCAACGACATCAAGGGGGAAGAAGCTCCTTCGCTTGATGCGTGGAGTACCGCGGCCGCCCTCACGGCGGTGACATCCAAACTGGAACTGATGGTTGCGGTTCGGCCGACGTTCCACAACCCCGCCCTCCTGGCGAAGCAGGCCGCGAATATCGATCACATTGGTGGCGGCGGGCGACTTTCGCTCAATGTCGTTTCGAGCTGGTGGAGGGACGAGGCTACCAAGTACGGCGTCCACTTCGAGCAGCACGACGACCGCTACGCCCGCACCGCCGAGTGGTTGAGCGTGGTGGATGGCGTCTGGAATCGCGATCACTTCAGTTATGAGGGGAAATATTACAAGGTTGCCGATAACGTGCTGCAACCGAAACCAGTGACCCGCCCTCGGCCAGTGATCTACGCCGGCGGGGAGTCCGAAGCGGCCAAGAACCTCATCGCGAAGATGTGCGATGCGTACGTGATGCACGGCGACCCACCAGAACGGATCGCCGAGAAGATCGCCGACATGCGCCGACGACGAGAGAGTTTCGGCCTGCCGCCAATGATTTACGGCATCGCGGGTTACAGCATCGTGCGGAACACCGAGACGGAAGCAAAAGCCGAGCTTGCGCGAATTACCGATGTGAAACAATCGGCGGCGGGGTACCACAACTATCAACAGTGGCTGGCGGGCACGCAGCTTGAACAGCGGGTGTCGCTCGAAGACTACTCGGTGTCGAATCGCGGTCTACGCAGTGGGCTCATCGGCACACCGCAGCAAATATTGGATCGCGTGAAGGCCTTCGAGTCCGCCGGAGTGAATCTGCTGCTGCTTCAGTGCAGCCCACAGATGGAAGAAATGGAGCGATTCGCCGAACAGGTGATTCAAAAGGGCCGGTGAGGGGAGATCACGCCATGACCACCTTGAACCGGTTCCGTGTGGTATCCGTCGATGGATCGCAACTCAGCATCCACGCGGATCACGTGTACGGTTGGGACTGGGACTGGCAACTTGCTTCTTCCCGAACAATGGCTCTTCAGATGCTATGGGAGCCGCTTCGTCGTGGCTATATTCGACAAGACATCCCCTTTCCCGATGGCAGGACAGTCACCTGGGAGAAAGCGGACGCACGCGCCCTGACACTTCCACTCGGCCAAGAACTGGGAGATCGGTCGATTCGATGAGGCCTGGAATCGGGCAAACGTCGGGCGATTCATTTCGTGTGTCGATGCCCCGGCAGATTTTCCCGATGAATTCGAAGGAGCACAGGCTAATCACGGATTCATCATCGAAATTCGGCGTGGACAATCTTCATCCATCTATCGGGTCGAGTTCACCAGTCGTATAGTTCACCCATGCCCGCATTTGTAGGTCACCCTTCCACCAGAATCGGACTTTCGAGCGGTCGTGTCTGTAGGCTATCTTTCCTTTTTCGACGTGAGTTTTTTTCAGATAGACTCCCTTTCTTCCTACCTGTTCTGTGCCGCTCATTCCTACATGTTGCACACGAGCGTATACAATTGTTCTAATTTTGTATTTATCCTTTAGACGCTTGTGAAGATTCGAAGCGAAGCTGTCGATGGAATGGGCCAAGAGTCCATAGCCTTCCGAGTCGTCATCTCGGGCCAAACTGCATCCAAGAATACTTATAAGAATATATTGCGGCAGGTTCCATTGACTAAATATCTTAGCGACGCTGCGCACACCGCAGCCGCCGATCGTCTGCTGTCTCCAGTTGCCGTGGCCGATGAGGTATATACGGTCATTTGCTTCCAGCTTGGGCACTTTGTTATCAAGAATTGGTTGTATCTCATCGGCTGTCTGAAGATAATCGGAGGTCGAATCATCAGGCCCGAGGCATAAGCTATGCGATTTCACTCCCTTCTCTTCGGCTCTTTGAGTGAGCCAGCGTTCCATTGCATGGATATCTTCATCCTTGACGCCGGTGAAAAATGCAACTATCACCTGTCGCTTTGGCTTCCTCGAACCCATCATTGTCTCGCACTCCTCGACTAAGAACCTATCCGGTTAACTGGTTGATCTAACTCTTGGGCGTGTGCCCGGAGGTAGATCATGAAGCGTACCAAGACAGCGGACTCGTGGCGGCTCTCCGACGAACTGTGGGAGAAGATTCAGCCATTG
>Ga0209062_1000853_pt1 | contig 69918 bp, 65 predicted proteins | sample Coa_R2_2_FD_187158 | JGI IMG/M metagenome (GOLD analysis project Ga0209062, IMG submission 187158) | Surface soil microbial communities from Centralia Pennsylvania, which are recovering from an underground coalmine fire - Coalmine... | ecosystem: Environmental > Terrestrial > Soil > Unclassified... | reverse complement strand
ATCACCCACGCGGCATGGCTGGATCAGGCTTGCGCCCATTGTCCAATATTCCCCACTGCTGCCTCCCGTAGGAGTCTGGGCCGTGTCTCAGTCCCAGTGAGGCTGATCATCCTCTCAGACCAGCTACTGATCGTCGCCTTGGTGGGCCGTTACCCCACCAACTAGCTAATCAGACGCGGGCCGATCCTTCAGCGATAAATCTTTCCCCGTAAGGGCGTATCCGGTATTAGCCCAAGTTTCCCTGGGTTGTTCCGAACTGAAGGGTACGTTCCCACGTGTTACTCTCCCGTCTGCCGCTGCCGTATTGCTACGACCGCTCGACTTGCATGTGTTAGGCCTGCCGCCAGCGTTCGCTCTGAGCCAGGATCAAACTCTCAGGTTGGACCGAGAACTTGAACCGGCTGATCACGTTTCGCATGTGACGACACGAAAGATGCGATCTCCCGCGCCGTCACCGTCACATTGACGAGGTCCCACTTTGATCGCTTGCGCGACCATAGTGTTGACCAAGAAACGTTGACCGCCGAAGTCTCTTCCAACGACCGCTACCTGCGAACGGATTGCTCCGCCCGAGGACGCGGCCCGCAAGGACCCCGCCGTCCACGTTTCTCTTTCTTCCGATTCACCTGTCAAACAGCCCGGGACCAAGGTGATCCCCTCCCCGGAGGCCCGGAGAGCCGTCGAAACCCCACACCTCCGACCGAGATCGGAGGCTGGTCACCGAATATCAGTGAGGAGCTTCGGGGGCGCGCCATCGCACCGAGGCGGCGGCGCACCGTGTGGGGCGTATATAGGCCCCTCGCTCGCGCGTTGTCAACACCGGTTTGGCGAAAATCGTCCCGAGGTTTTCGCCGGAGCTGATATGCTTGTGCACCTGCGAGATATGGTGCTGCCGCGGGACCAATACGAGGGGAGGATCCGAGGCAGGACCGCGGCCATGCGCAAGACCCCTGCAGCAAGACCGTGCAGGAACCCGATCGGGGCGCGCGGTGCCGCACTCCAGCCATAATCCTCGGACGAATTTACAGGGTCTTGATCCGGGTCAGCGTCGCGCGGGGTGTGGGGCGTTTCGATCCGAGCTGATTGCCTGGCGGCTTCCATTTTGGAGTCCGCAGGTCACGTGAGGGGGCGCGGCGTGCAGATGCCGCGTCTAGGGAGGCCCGGCTCGCTCGAGCCCGGCTTGGGAAACGCGACGGCGGTTTCGGCGCAGCCGCCCGCAGGCAGGGGACAGCGCACTTGGATCAGGCGAGGCTGCGCGGCCCGCAGCGAGCGGGCCTCGTTCCGGCAACAATTGATCTCGGTAACGAACCGCCGCTGTCGGTCGACGGCGCAACCGGCGTCGGCGTCGATCGCCGGCGTGTCTCGGTGCAATGGTTCAGCGGCACGATCCTGACCGGCCTGTGCGGCGCAGCCCTGATGGGCGGCGCCGTTTTTGCGTCCCTCGACGGCGAGACCAATTTCGCCGTCAGCGCCGACCGCCTCGAGACGGCGCATGAAATCGCCGCCGATGCCGACAAGAACGTCTCGCACAAGAGCGACAGGCTGCCGGCGCTGGGCGAGGCCAATCTCGCGCGCCAGCTGATCCCGATCTCGATCACCACCAAGGTCGGCAACCACGAGGTGATGCGCAAGCGCACGCTGGTGCGCGTCGAGACCAACCTGTCGCTATCGACCTCCGAACTTTCCGCCAACCTTCCCCCGTTCAACCCGCAGCGCATGCTCGCCGACACCGCCAGCAATGGTGCGGCCGACGAGCCGGCCGCGCCCGAGGCGGACGACGCCGTTTCTTTCGTCACCCGCGACCTCGCCGCCATCCTGCCGCGCGTGCGCATCAGCGAAACGGTCCCGATCGAGGACGTGATCGCCCGCGTGCGCGACGCCGCCAACTGGACCGGCAGCGTCGCACAGCCGAGCTACCTCGTTGCCAGCACCCAGCCGAACGCCCGGCTCGGCTACGCGGCTGAGGGCAACGATCTCTATGCGCCGTTCGGCGCGCGCGGCGTGCCGCAGAACATCACCTTGCTGCAGAAGACCGCGAGCCAGACCACCGGCGGGACGGGCGCGAGCGAGCGCACGGTCGCGGCCCACAAGGGCGACAGCGTCGGCACCATCCTGCGCGACCTCGGCGCGACCGCCGACGACATCAAGGCGATCACGGCCGCGCTCGGCGCCAAGGGCCGCGAAGGCGCGCTCAAGGAAGGCGAAAAAGTCCGCGTGCTGCTCTCGCCGCTCCCCGGCGCCACCCCGCGCATGCAGCCGGCCCGCGTGACGCTGATCGGCGATACCGCCGTCGAGGCGGTGATCGCGCTCTCCGACATGGGCAAATACGTGTCGGTCGACGTGCAGAGCGCCGACACCCCGGTCGCCGACAATGCGAGCGACCAGGACGACGACGACGGCAGCGGCGTGCGGCTCTATCAGAGCATCTACGAGACGGCGCTGCGCAACCAGGTGCCGCGCCCGGTCGTCGACGAGCTGATCCGCATCTACTCGTACGACGTCGACTTCCAGCGCAAGGCGGAGCCCGGCGACTCGTTCTCCGTGCTCTACTCTGGCGAGGACGAGGCGGGTGGCGTCGATGCCAAGAACGAGATCGTGTTCGCCTCGCTCACGGTCGGCGGCGAGACCAAGAAATTCTACCGCTATCAATCGCCGAGCGACGGCCTCGTCGACTACTACGACGAGACCGGCAAGAGCGCGAAGAAATTCCTGGTGCGCAAGCCGGTCGCCGAAGGCATCATGCGGTCGGGCTTCGGCATGCGTAATCACCCGATCCTCGGCTTCGTGCGCGCGCACACGGGCGTCGACTGGGCGGCGCCGAACGGCACGCCGATCTACGCCTCCGGCAACGGCACGATCGAGGAGGTCGGCCCGAAGAACGGCTACGGCAAATATATCCGCATTCGCCACGCCAACGGCTACGAGACCGCCTATGGCCACATGTCGGCGTTCGCGCGCAACATGACGGTCGGCACCCACGTGCACCAGGGCCAGATCATCGGCTATGTCGGCTCGACCGGCCTCGCCACCGGCCCCCACCTGCACTACGAGATTCTGATCAACGGCCGCTTCGTCGATCCGATGAAGGTGAAGCTGCCGCGCGGCCGCGTGCTCGAGGGCTCCGAGCTCGCCGCGTTCGATCAGGAGCGCGACCATGACGACGCCATCATGGCGCAGTCGGTCTCGCCGACCCGCACGGCGACGCGGTAGGACCGCCCGCCGTAGGGTGGCAAAATCGCTCGCACGGCATCGCCGAGCTACGGCCTCTCGCGGGCGATTTTGCCCACGCGCCGTGCGTCGGCGCGGGCAACCGCGAAGGCGCGGTTGCCCACCCCACGGCTCGCAATGACGTTTGATCAGGCCGCCGCGGCGACCTTCCCGTTGAACGACAGGCCCTGCTTGGTCGCCGAGACGTTGACCGTATCGCCGTCCTTGACCGCGCCCTGCAGGATCAGCTCGGCGAGCGGGTCCTGCAGCGACTTCTGGATCACGCGCTTGAGCGGCCGCGCGCCATAGGCCGGGTCGTAGCCCCGGTCGGCGAGCCATTCGCGCGCCTTGGCGTCGAGCCGCACCGTGATCTTGCGCTCGTCCAGCAGCTTCTGCAGCCGGCCGAGCTGAATATCGACGATGCTTCCCATCTCGGCGCGTTGGAGCCGGTGGAACAGGAGGATCTCGTCGACCCGATTCAAGAACTCGGGGCGGAAGCTTGCTCGCACCACCGCCATGACCTGCTCGCGCACGGCGTCGGTGTCCTGGCCTTCCGGCTGGTTGACCAGGAACTCGGCGCCGAGGTTGGAGGTCATCACGATCAGCGTGTTGCGGAAGTCGACCGTGTGGCCCTGCCCGTCGGTGAGCCGCCCGTCGTCGAGCACCTGCAGGAGCACGTTGAACACGTCGGGGTGCGCCTTCTCGATCTCGTCGAACAGCACGACCTGGTAGGGCCGCCGCCGCACGGCTTCCGTCAGCGCGCCGCCCTCGTCATAGCCGACATAGCCGGGCGGCGCGCCGATCAGGCGGGCCACCGAATGCTTCTCCATGTATTCCGACATGTCGATGCGGATGAGCGCATTGTCGTCGTCGAACAGGAACGAGGCCAGCGCCTTGGTGAGCTCGGTCTTGCCGACGCCCGTGGGGCCGAGGAACATGAACGAGCCGATCGGCCGGTTCGGATCCTGCAGGCCGGCGCGCGCGCGACGCACCGCGGTCGACACGGACTTCACGGCCTCGGCCTGGCCGACGACGCGTTTGGCGATCTGCTCCTCCATCTTGAGAAGCTTCTCGCGCTCGCCTTCGAGCATGCGATCGACCGGAATGCCGGTCCAGCGCGACACCACCTGCGCGACATGGCTCGCGGTGACCGCCTCTTCGGCCAGGACGCCCGACGCGGCGCCTTTCGATTCCGCGGCCTCGATCTCCTTGAGCTTCCCGGTGAGCTGCGGGATCACGCTGTACTGCAACTCGCCCGCACGCTGGTAATTGCCGCGGCGGATCGCGTCGGCGAGATCGTTCTTCGCCGTGTCGAGCTGAGTCTGCAGCTGTGCGGCCGAGGTGAGCTTGTCCTTCTCGGCCTTCCATTTGGCCGTGAGCGCGTCGGCCTTTTCCTGCAGCCCCGCCAGATCCTTCTCGAGCCGCTTGAGCCGCTCCTTCGAGCCCGCGTCGCTCTCCTTCTTCAACGCCTCCTGCTCGATCTTCAACCGCACGATCTCGCGGTCGAGATTGTCGAGCTCCTCGGGCTTGGAATCGATCTGCATGCGCAGGCGCGCCGCGGCCTCGTCGACGAGGTCGATGGCCTTGTCGGGCAGGAAGCGATTGGTGATGTAGCGGTTCGACAGCGTCGCGGCGGCAACCAGCGCCGCGTCCGCGACCTTCACCTTGTGATGCGCCTCGTATTTCTCCTTGAGCCCGCGCAGGATCGAGATCGTGTCCTCGACGGTCGGCTCGTCGACATAGACCGGCTGGAAACGGCGGGCGAGCGCCGCGTCCTTCTCGATATATTTCTTGTACTCGTCGAGCGTGGTGGCGCCGACGCAATGCAGCTCGCCCCGGGCGAGCGCCGGCTTGAGGAGGTTCGACGCATCCATCGCGCCATCGGCCTTGCCGGCGCCGATGATCGTATGCATCTCATCGATGAAGAGGATGTACTGTCCGGCCGAGCCGGTGACTTCCTGCAGCACGCCTTTGAGCCGTTCCTCGAACTCGCCGCGATATTTCGCGCCGGCGATCAGCGCGCCCATGTCGAGGGCGAGAAGCTTCTTGTCCTCGAGGCTGTCCGGCACGTCCTTGTTGACGATGCGCAGCGCCAGGCCTTCGACGATCGCGGTCTTGCCGACGCCGGGCTCGCCAATCAGCACCGGATTGTTCTTGGTGCGCCGGGAGAGCACCTGGATGGTGCGCCGGATTTCCTCGTCCCGGCCGATGACCGGATCGAGCTTGCCCTCGCGCGCCGCCTGGGTGAGATCGCGGGCATATTTCTTGAGCGCGTCATAGGCGTTCTCGGCGGAGGCGGAGTCGGCGGTGCGACCCTTGCGCAGCGCCTCGATCGCGGCGTTGAGATTTTGCGGCGTGACGCCGGCGGCGGCGAGAACCTTGCCCGCCTCGCTGTTCTTCTCGAGGGCGAGCGCGAGCAGAAGCCGCTCGACGGTGACGAAGCTGTCACCCGCCTTCTCACCGGCTTTCTCGGCGGTATCGAACACGCGCGCGAGCGACGGGTCGATGTAGAGTTGCCCGGCGCCGGCCCCCTGCACCTTGGGGCGCTTGGCCAGTGCCGCTTCGACATCCGCCAGCGCCTGGCGCGAGTTGCCGCCGGAGCGGTCGATCAGCCCGGCCGCCAGGCCTTCGGGGTCGTCGAGCAGGACCTTGAGCAGATGTTCGGGGGCGAACTGCTGGTGCCCTTCGCGGAGCGCCAGCGACTGGGCCGACTGCACGAATCCACGGGCGCGGTCGGTGTACTTCTCGAAATTCATGAAAACCCTCCATGCCTGTACCGAACGCCCATAGGTGGCGCGATCGGGACATCGTTTACGCGAGAGGTTCGGGCAGCCTCGACGGGGGTCAAGACAGCGGGCCGGAACCGGCGGACCCAGGCAGGCATCCGCTGCATGAAATGTGGGGGCCGTCGGTCGGCTGGTGAAGGGGGCGACGGTGACCGATGGTTAAAATCGGACACTGCCCGCGCCCCCTCCGGCCCTACTTAGGGGAGAGGGGGCGCAGGGCAGTCATTCCCGGCTCCAAAAAGCGAACAGGCCACCAGGACGGCGGCCTGCTCCTCCGATGCGGCATCCCGAACCGACGCCGCGACTACTCGGTGCCGTGGCCGCGGCCACGACGAAGCTTCCTCACGCCGCCGCGCGATCGATACCCTCCGCCGCAACCAATGTGGCGAGGCGCTTGCGGGCATAGAACATGCGGGTCTTGACCGTGTTGTCCGGGATGCCGAGGATCTCAACGATCTCTTTGATCGATTTTTCCTGATAGTAGACGAGGTCGATGATCTCGGCGTGCTCGGGCGAGAGCGCCTTGAGGCAGCGGCGGACCACCGCGCCGCGATCGCGATCGCCGAGCTCGGCCTCGGGGTTATTGGCGGTATCGACGACGTTCTGGGCCGCATCGCAGTCGAGCGACTCGGTCTGGCGGCGGTTCGCGGCAGTAAGCGCCTTGTGACGGGCGATGCCGAGCAGCCAGGTCGAGACCGAGGACCGGCCCTCGAAGCGATCGGCATGCTGCCAGGCGTCGATGAAAGTTTCGCTCACCACGTCCTCGGCGAGCGCGGCGTCGCGGACGATGCGCAGCGCGAAGCGATAGACCTTGACCTGATGGCGGGCGAACAGCGCCCGCATCGCGAGCTTGTGCCCGGAGGCCATCTGCCGGACCAGTGCCTCGTCGGCAATCGCGCGGCGGGGCGTCGTGGCGAGGGTCTGTGCGGTCATCAGTTCCTCCCCGGAACCGGACGACGGAACTAATGTCGTCCTCCAATGGCGCGGAACCTAGTCGCCGCCTGTTTCGCCCGGATTTCGCGACAAGGACTTTTTTGTATCGTCCGTATCGTTACGTCAGGGGCGCGGATCGCAGAGGAAGACACAGGCCCCACGATACAAACGATACAAATTCGCCGGCCCGCGAAACACCGACGATACGTGGGCCGGCCAAGAATGGCGCCCCCTGGAGTCTCTTGATGCCGACGCAGGCCTCTCCGACCAGCCGAAGCGCCCATCCCGATGCGCGGCGCCCGACCCCGGGCAAGCCGGCCGCGTCGGAGGAGCGCTATCTGCTGGCGCTGCAGTCGCTCAACTACGGGGTCTACGACTGGAACATCGAGGCCGGCACCGTCTCCTACTCGCCCGAGCTGCGGATGATGCTGGACCTTTCCGAGGCCGAGCTGGCGACGCCCGCCGACTGGATGGCGCGCATGCATCCGGACGACCTGCCGCTCTACCGCCACAAGCTCGCCGAGCACCTCCGGGGCGCGACCCCGCGGTTCGAATGCGACACCCGCTATCGCAGCGGCGACGGCACCTGGCGCTGGGCGCGCCAGACGGGCGTCGCGCAGCGCCACGCCGACGGCCGCGCCTTCCGCCTGGTCGGCGCGACCGGCGACGTCACCGAGATCAAGAACCACGAGCGCGAGGCCGTGGCGGCGGCGGCGGCCCACCGCGCCGCCATGTCGATCGGCCACGGCCGCAGCGGCAACGAGGAGCGCTACGCGCTTGCGCTGCAGGCAGTCGACGAGAACGTCTACGACTGGGACATCGAGCGGGACACGCTTTACCTCTCGCCGACGCTGCTCGCGATGCTCGACCTGCCGGCCGACGCGACGCTCGCGCAGTGGGCCGACCGCATCCACCCGGACGACCGTCCCTATCATCGCAGCCTGCTGCTCGCCCTGTTCAAGGGCGATATCCCCCGCCTCGACTGCGAGTTCCGTTATGTCATGCCGGACGGCACGGTGCGCTGGGCGCGGCAGCACGGCATCGTGCTGCGCGGGCCGGATGGACGCGCCCGACGCATGGTCGGGGCGTCCGGCGACATCACCGAGAGCCGCCGGCGCGCCGAGGAGCTCGAGCGCGTCAAGGCGGCCGCGGCCGCCGCCTGGCGCGACATCGAGCGCACGCGCGAGGTCATGACCGTCATGCTCGACAACATGACGCACGGCGTCGCCATGTTCGACCGCGAAACCAGGCTCGCGGCGCACAACCGGCGCTTCGAGGAGATGCTCGAGCTGCCGGCCGCGTTCGTTGCGGGCGCACCGACCTACGCGGAGATGATCCACTATCTCGCGCGGCGCGGCGAATACGGCGACGTCGACATCGACCGCTTCGTCAACGCCGTCATCGGGAAATCCGACCAGCAGTATGGGACCGAGCGCACACGGCCGGACGGCACCGTGCTGGAAATCCGCCATAACCCGCTGCCGGGCGGGGGCTTCGTATCGATCTACAGCGACATCACCGAGCGCAAGCGCTACGAGGAGCAGATCGAGGCGAACGCGCACCGCATGCGCTCGATTCTCGAGGGCGCCCCGGTCGGCGCCGCGCTGTCGATCGCCGACGGGCGCCTGCTCTTCTGCAACGAGGAATTCGCCCGCCAGAACGGAATTTCCCGCGACAACCTCGCCGCCGTCGACATGCTCTCGTTATACGTCAATCCGGACGAACGCGCGCAGCTGCTCGAGCGGCTAGCGCGCGACGGACGCCAGCGCAACGTCGAGACCGAGCGCCGTCGCACCGATGGGACGACATGGTGGTCGCTCAACTCGGTGAATCTGACCGAATACCAGGGCGAGAGCGCACTGCTGAGCTGGCACACCGACATCACCGAGCTCAAGGAGCGCGAGGCCGTGCTCGCTGCCGCGCGCGCCGAGGTCGAGCGCACCCGCGCCGTGATGCAGGTCGTCCTCGACAACATGAGCGAAGGCGTCATGCTGTTCGACCGGGATTTCCGCTGCCAGTTCGTCAACCGGGAGGCCCTGCGCTTCAACCTGCTGCCGCCCGAGCTCGGCCGTCCCGGCACCCCGGTCTACGACATCATTCGCTTCCTGGCCGCGCGTGGCGATTACGGCACCGCGCAGCCGCTCGAGGACACGATCCGCGAGCGCGCCGAGATGATACGCAAGGCGGGCGGCAGCCGCTACACGCGCCGCACCGCGAGCGGGCGCGACGTGGAATTCATCTTCACGCCTCTCGCGGACGGCAGTCTCCTGTCCGTCGGGCGGGACGTGACCGAGCTGATCAAGCGGGAGGAGGCGCTGACGGCGGCCTCCGGCGTGCTCAAGCTGATCAGCTCCACCAACTTCGACCTGCGCGCCGTGCTCGACACGCTGATGCGCGAAGCGGCGCGGCTGTGCGACGCCGACATGGCGACGCTCAACGTCGAGGCCGACGGTGTCTCTCGGCCGATGGCCGGCCACGGTCACCCGGCGGGCTTCGAGGAGCGCATCGCCGGACAGGTACCCTTCGCAGCCAGCCGCGGAACGCTCACCGGCCGCGCGTTGCTGGCACGCGACGCGGTGCAGATTGCCGACATGCAGGCCGACCCGGACTACATCCTGGCCGATGCGCAGGCGCGCGCCGGCGTGCGCGCCGGCCTGGGGGTCCCGCTGATGCACGGCGACAGGATCACCGGCTTGATCGTGCTCGAGCGCAAGGTCGCGCGCGCGTTCACGGAAGACCAGATCGCACTCGCCAAGGTGTTCGCCGACCAGGCCGTGATCGCGATCGAGATCGTGCGGCTGTTCGAGCAGGTGCGCGAGCGCACCACCGAGGTCGAGCGCACGCGCGAGGTGATGCAGACCGTGCTCGACAACATGACCGACGGCGTCATGCTGTTCGGCGGAGCGGAAGACGGCACCACTTTCCGCCGGCTCAAGTTCATCAACCAGCGAATCCTCGACATCCACCGCTATACGCTCGCCGACGTGCATCCCGGCATGCTGTCGTCCGACATCCTGCGCTTTCTGGTCCGGCGCGGAGACTTCGGGCCGGCCGACGACGTCGAGGGGCTGGTGCGCCAGCACAATGACCGCGTGCTCGGTCCCGACGGCTGCCACTACGAGCGGCGCACGCCGAACGGCCGCTACATCGAGTTCGACTTCATGCCGCTCGCCGATGGCAGCATCCTCTCGGTCCAGCGCGACATCACCGAGCTCAAGGAGCGCGCCGACGCGGCCGAGCGGGCGCGCGTCGAGGCGGAGGCCGCGAACCTGTCGAAATCGACCTTCCTCGCCACCATGAGCCATGAGATCCGCACGCCGATGAACGGCGTGCTCGGCATGATGGACGTGCTCGAGCACCAGGGGCTCGACCAGGGTCAGCGCCGCAGCGTCGCCACCATGCGCGAGTCGGCGCAATCGCTGCTGCGCATCATCGACGACGTGCTGGACTTCTCGAAGATCGAGGCGGGACGGCTCGAGCTCGAGGCGACCGCATTCTCGCTTTCCGGCCTGATCGACGGCGTGGTGAGCACGTTCCACGCCCAGGCAACCGGCAAGCGCCTCACGCTGACGGCCGAGATCGACGCCGGCTCCGACGACGTGCTGGTCGGCGACCCGACCCGGGTACGGCAGATCCTGTTCAACCTGCTCGGCAATGCGCTCAAATTCACCGAGCGGGGCGGCATCCGGGTGCACGGCGCGACCGCTCCGCTCGGCAACGGCCGCACGCGCGTGACGCTCAGCGTGCGCGACACCGGCATCGGCCTCGACGCCGAGCAGCGCGCGCGCCTGTTTCGGCCCTTCGCCCAGGCGGACTCCTCGACCACGCGCCGCTTCGGCGGCACCGGCCTCGGGCTCTCGATCGTGCGCCGCCTCGCCGAGCTGATGGAGGGCAGCGTCGGGGTCGAGAGCACGCCGGGGGTCGGCTCCGAGTTCACCGTCACGCTGACGCTCACCACGGCGCCGGCCGACTCTCCGCTCAAGACGCTGCTGCGGCCGGCCGCCCCGGGCGCCGTGACGGCGCCGATTCGCACCAGCGGCGGTCCGCGCGTGCTGGTGGTCGACGACCATCCGGTCAATCGCGAGGTGCTGGTGCGCCAGCTCGGGCTGATCGGCATCGACTGCGACACCGCCGAGGACGGGGTGCAGGCGCTCGAGCTGTGGGCGCCCGGGCGCTACGCCGCGGTGCTCGCCGACATCCATATGCCGCGCATGGACGGGCATGAATTGAGCCGTCGCATCCGCGAACGCGAGGCCGGCGGGCCCGAGCGCACGCCGATCGTCGCCGTCACCGCCAATGCGCTCAAGGGCGAGGAGGAGCGCTGCATCGCGGCCGGCATGGACGCCTATATCGCCAAGCCGGTGAACATCGAGCGCCTGCGCGCGACGCTGGAACGCTGGCTCGCCCTGCATGGCGATGGGGACGCTGCGCCCGCGGCCGCAGGCGCCGCGGCCGGCGCCGCCATCGACCGCAGCGTGCTCGCGGCCTGGCTCGGCGACGATGTGGCGGCGATCAACTCGCTGTTCGCGCGCTTCCGCGAGACCGCCGCCGACAGCGAGCGCGACATCGAGACGGCCGCGCGCAGCGGCAACCTCGCTCGCCTCGCCGCCGCCGCCCACAAGCTCAAAGGCGCCGCGCAGGCGGTTGGGGCGCATGCGGTCGGCACCGCGGCCGCGGCCCTCGAGCAGGCCGGCAAGGCCGGCGACCGGGCGCGCTGCCAGGACGGGCTGGGACGACTTGCGACTGAGCTGCGGCGGGCGCTGGCGGAGCTGGCGAAGCCGGCGGCATCGTGAGATGGCGCCGAGCCAGCATTGCTATTGCTGATCTTTCTTTCCCGCTTCGTTTTGCGAAAAGTCGGGACGCAGGCCAGCCGCCGAATTTTTCACTTTGCCCCGGCGCAACCGGGCAGGTCGAACAGGGCCGCCAGCCCGCAGGCCGAGGTGAGCATCTTGTCGCCATCGTGCCCGACGCCCGGCACGTCCCAGACACTGTGGTTCGGTGTGCCCTGATCACGCGCCTTCATATAATTCGCGTAGGCGTGGCCGCGCGCATAGCGGTAGGGGCCTTCCGCCTCGCCCTTGCAGCTCTTGTCGAGCGCCGGATGGTTGGGGTTGGTATCGGCAGTGCCGAGCAGATAGATCACGCGGCGGGCAACGTAGTCTTTCTCCAGCGCGGTCGGCGAGCGGTCCTGCAAGTAAGGCGGCAGGGCTTGCATCCCGTATTTCCAATCGTCGTAGCCGGGACATGACCCCGCGATCGCGGGCTGCGGCCGGTCGGGGCTGAAATAGGCGTAGGACGAGGGATTGGCGACCACATAGCGGATCGCGATGCCGGCCTGCTCGAGCGCCGCCTCGCCGCGCGTCGCAATCGCGTATCGCTGCGCAACCTGGCCGCCGCCCGAATGGCCGGCGACGACGACGGTCGCGAGATGCGGGAACAGCGTGCGGTCGGCGAGGCGCGCCAGAATTGCGTCAAGCACCTCGAACGAGCTGACCGGCGCCGTCGCCAGCGCCGGCTCACCGCCTTCCCAGCCGGTCAGGCTCCAGCGCAGCGTATCGGCCGGAAGATGCCAGGCGTCGACATCTACCTGGGCGAGGAATTGCGGGACGATCATCAGCGTGGCGCGTCCCGCATCGCCCGCGGCGGCGTGGGCGCGCTCGGCCGATTTGAAATAGACGTCGGCGTTACGCAGGACGCCGTGCAGGATGATGACCGCGCGGGTGATGCTCGGCTGTGGTTTCGACCAGTCCGCCGACAGGTAGAGCACGCCCGCACCGCGCCCGCCGACCGAGATGCGGATATCGCCGACCGCCTTCACGGGCCGGTGGTGCGGCGCATTCTCCTCTTGCGCGACGGCGGAGCGGCTGGCGAGGACACTGAGCAGCGCCGCCACCACGGCGAGCGGCCAACAGCGCAACATGATCGGGGCCTCCTCCAGCATCGAATGCGCCCACCGATCTTTTTTACCGCGGCACTCAGCTCAGGCTCAATCCTTCGCCAGCAGACGATCGAGCGTGATCGGAAAATCGCGCACGCGCACGCCGGTGGCGTGCCACACCGCGTTGGCGACCGCGCCGGCACTCCCAGTGATGCCGATCTCGCCGACGCCCTTGATGCCGAGCGCGTTGACGTGCGGGTCATGCTCCTCGACCAGGATCGCTTCGATCGAGGGCACATCGGCATTCACCGGGACGTGGTACTCGGCGAGGTTCGCGTTCATCGGCCGGCCGGAACGCGGGTCGATCACGGCGCGCTCGTGCAGCGCGAACGACACGCCCCAGATCATGCCGCCGTTGAGCTGGCTCGTCACCATGCGCGGATTGATGATGCGGCCGGCCGCGAAGGCGCCGACCAGGCGCGTGGCGCGGATCTGGCCGAGATCGGGATCGACCTTGACCTCGGCGAACACGGCGCCGTGCGCGTGCTTGGCGTAGTCGCCCGGCGCGGCATGATCGGCCGCACTCGAGCCGTGGCCTTCGATCTGCGCAAGACCAGCGCGGCCGAGAATGTCGCCATAGCTTTCGCTGCGGCGTTCGTCGTCGCGGCGATGCAGGCGGCCGGCGCGCGCGATCACGCCCGCATTGCCGGCGCCGAACAGCGGCGAGCGCTCGTCATCCGTCGCGAGCTCGGCGAGGCGCGCGATGGCATCGGCGCCCGCATTGTGGATCGCCGTGCCGGCCGTCGCCGTGTGGGCAGAGCCGCCGGCGATGCCGCCATCGGGAAGGTCGGATGTGCCGGAGCGGAAGTCGAGCCGGTCGAGATCGAGCCCGAGCGCATCAGCCGCGATCTGCGCGAGCGCCGTCCAGGCACCCTGCCCCATGTCATGGGCACCGATCTCCATCACGCCGTGGCCGTCACGGCGCAACACGGCCCTGGCGTTCGCGGCGAACATCAGCGCCGGAAACGTCGCGGTGCCGACGCCCCAGCCGACCAGGAGACCATCGCGATCGCGCATCTGCCCGGTGGCAAGCGGGCGGCGCGCCCAGCCGAACCGCTCGGCGCCCTGACGGTAGCACTCGCGCAAGGCTTTCGACGAGAACGGCTTGCCCGTGATCGGCTCGACCTCGGCATAGTTGGCGAGCCGGAAGGCGAGCGGATCCATGCCGCAAGCATGCGCCATCTCGTCGATCGCGCTTTCGAGCGCGATCGAGCCGGTCGCCTCGCCGGGCGCGCGCATGAACAGCGGCGTGCCGATGTCGGTGCGCACGGCTTCGTGCGAGGTCGCGATCGCCGGGCTCGCATAGAGCGTGTGGGAGACGTCGGAGGCGGGCTCGAAGAAGTCGTCGAAGGTGCTCGACGTCGTCTTGGTGTGATGATCGAGCGCCGTGAGCTTGCCGTCGCGATCGGCGCCGAGCCGCAGGGTCTGCCGCGTCGCTCCGCGGTGGCCGACGGGACCGAACATCTGATCACGGCGCAGCGCCAGCTTGACCGGACGGCCCACCACCCGCGCCGCGATCACGCCGAGCACCTGCGGCCCGGCGATGAAGCCCTTGCAGCCGAAACCGCCGCCGAGGAATGGGCTGCGAATGTGAATCTTCTCGGGCGAGATGCCGAAGATACCGGCCAAGCGCCCCTTTGCCATGACCATGCCCTGGCTCGGGGTGTCGATCGACAGCGTATCGCCATCCCAGGCGGCGACGATCGCGTGCGGCTCCATCGGATTGTGATATTGCGCCGGCGTCGTATAGGTCGCCGTCAGCTTGCGGCTCGCGGCCGCGAGCCCGCGCGCGACGTCGCCGCGCGCGACATGCGATGGATTGCCGACGCCAACGGCCGCGGGCACGAAGCTTTCGTCCGCGTCGAGCCCGACGCGGGCGGGCTCGATCTCGTAGCGCGGCGCGAGCAGCGCGGCGCCTTGCGTCGCGGCTTCGAGCGTCTCGGCGACGACGACCGCGATCGGCTGGTTGGCGTAGCGCACGCGGTCGCTCTGCAGCAGATCGAGCCGGAACATGAAGGGATTGGATTTCTCGTCCGGATCCTGCGCGAGTGGCGGGCGGTTGGCAGGCGTGATCACCTCGACGACGCCGGGATGCGCCTTGGCGGCGGCGACATCGAGGAAGGCGACGCGGCCCCGCGCGATGGTGCTCGTCGCCAGCACCGCGTGGAGCATGCCGGGCGGATGCTGGTCGGCCGCGTATTTGGCGGCGCCCGTGACCTTGAGCACGCCGTCGAGACGGGTGATCGGCTGACCGATGTTCGAGCCGTGGCGGATATGCGCGGGGCTCAGCGTGAGTGCGGTCTCAGGCAAGCTCTCAGACATGAACGGAAACTCCGGACGTGACGGCAAAGGGCGAGCCGGGCAGCGCGGGAAGGCGGTCGGGTGTGCCGGCAGCGGCAAGGGTGAGCGCCCGCACGATGACGCGGCGGGCAAGCTCGATCTTGAAGGCGTTGTCGCCGGACGGTTTGGCGTCGACGAGCGCGGCCTCGGCGGCGCGGGCGAAGGCCGCAGCGTCGGCGCGGGCGCCGCGCAGGAGCTGCTCGGCCTTGCGCGCCCGCCACGGCTTGGCGGCGACGCCGCCGAGCGCGAGGCGCGCCTCGACGATCACGTCGCCATCGAGGCGCAGCGCAGCCGTGGCGGAGACGAGCGCGAACGCATAGGAGGTGCGATCGCGGACCTTGAGATAGCGGGCATGCGCGGCGAACTGCGCGGCTTGCGCCGGCAGGCGCACCGCGACGATCATCTCGCCGGGGGCGAGCACGGTCTCATGATCGGGCGTGTCGCCGGGCAGCAGATGAAACAGCTCGAGCGCGACCTCGCGCGGACCGCTCTTGCCTTCGATCTCGACGACCGCATCGAGCGCCGCGAGCGCGACGCAGAAATCGGACGGATGAGTCGCGATGCAGCTCGGGCTCCAGCCGAGAATGGCATGCAGCCGGTTGTCACCACCGCGAGCATCGCACCCGGCGCCGGGCGCGCGTTTGTTGCAGGCGCTGGCGGGATCGTAGAAATAGGCGCAGCGCGTGCGCTGCACGAGGTTGCCGCCGACGGTCGCGGCGTTGCGCAGCTGCGCCGAGGCGCCGGAGAGCAGGGTCTCGGCGACGGCGGGAAAGCGGCGGGCGAAGTCATGATCGTGGGCGAGATCGGCGTTGCGCACCAGCGCGCCGATGCGCACGCCGCCGTCCGGCAGCGTCTCGATGCGGTCGAGATCGGGCAGATGCGTCACGTCGACGAGCCGGGTCGGCGCGCTGACGCCGCCCTTCATCAGGTCGAGCAGGTTGGTGCCGGCCGCCAAATAGGCAGCACCGGGCTCGGCGGCAGCCGCGACGGCCTCACGCACCGTGGCGGGCCGGACATAGTCGAAGCGGTTCATGCGACCTCCTTGCGCTGTGCGGCGGCGATCGCCCGCGTGGCATCGAGCACGGCAGCGGTGATTCCCTGGTAGGCGCCGCAGCGGCAGAGATTCCCGCTCATGCACTCGCGCACGCGCTCGGGGTCATCGCCCGCCTGCCCTTCATCGATGAGTCCGACGGCGCTCATGATTTGGCCAGGCGTGCAGTAGCCGCATTGCAGGCCGTCATGGGCGATGAACGCCTCCTGCACAGGATGCAACCGCCCGCCCTGCGCGACGCCCTCGATGGTCAGCACCTCGGCGCCGTCGAGGCTCATGGCGAGCGCGAGGCAGGAATTGATACGCCGGCCGTCGACGATCACGGTGCAGGCGCCGCAGTGGCCGCGGTCGCAGCCCTTCTTGGTGCCGGTGAGGTCGAGGCGCTCGCGCAGCAGATCGAGCAGCGTGACGCGGGGATCATCGAGCGCGATGGTGCGCGCGACGCCGTTGATGGTGAGCGTGGTGGAAAGGCCCATGCGGTAACTCCCTCCGGCGTCGGCGCGGCTGTTGCGGAATGCAGCGACGAAACAATGGCTTCGCCAGCCCCGCCGGCCTCGCGACGCGTGGCATCGCGGCGCCGACGTGCTATCTCTAGCCCTGACGCCTCGGGAAATACGGAGGCACCCTCCGCTTTTCAAGGGGCGGATTTTGCGAACCCGCATTAGACCAACGGATAAGACCGCCGCGCGAAAACCCCGCGCCGACGCCGCGCGCAACCGCGAGCGGGTGCTGGAGGCGGCGAAAACCGTGTTCAGCGCCGGCGGCGCCGAGGCGAGCCTGGAAGCGGTCGCGCGCGCGGCCGGCGTCGGCATCGGCACGCTCTACCGGCATTTTCCGACGCGCGAGGCGCTCTACGAGGCGGTCTATCGCCGCGAGGTGCAGCAGCTCGCCGATCTCGCCGAGCGGCTCAGGGACGAGAAGGATCCGGTCGAGGCGCTGCGGCAGTGGATGCATTCGAACGTGCGGTTCGTCGCCACCAAGAAGGGCATGGTGGCGTCGCTCGCGCTCGCCGCCTACACGAACTCGGAGCTCTACGCGTTTTCGTTCGAGCGGCTGACGCGCGCGGTGCGCGGACTTCTCGACCGCGCCATCACGGCTGGCGACATCCGCGACGACATCAGCGCGGAGGATCTGCTGCGCGCGCTCGTCGGCATGTGCTACCTGCACGACCAGTCCGGCTGGCAGAAGAGCGTGCTGCGGCTGATCGATGTGTTCATCGACGGACTACGAGTGCGGCGACGGAAGGCGAAATAGAATTCGGTGAGGTGAGCACAGTGTCTGCGCGCCTTCTCCCCTTAAGGGGGCCTGAAGGGAGAGGGGGCGCAGGCGAAGTGCTCAACTCACTTGCGTTCCCCTCACCTCAATCCTTCGGCGGGACGAACATGTAGCCGACGCCGCGGACGGTGCGGATGGCGTCGGGGTGGGCGGGATCGTGCTCGATCTTGCGGCGCAGGCGGGTGATGCGAAGGTCGATCGCGCGATCGAAGGCTTCCATCTCCCGGTGGGCGGCGCTTTCGAGCAGCCAGTCGCGCTGCAGCGGACGGTTGGGGTTCTCGGCAAACAGTTTGAGCAAATCGAACTCGCTCGCAGTCAACGGCTGCTCGCTGCCGTCGGCGGGATCGACCAGCACGCGCTTGTCGAGGTCGAGCACCAGGCGGCCCATGCGCACCCGCGGCGCGCTGGTGATGATCGCAGCGCCGGTCGTGCGGCGCAGCACGCTTTTCACTCGCGCCAGCAGCTCGCGCATCTCGACCGGCTTGGGGATGTAGTCGTCGGCGCCGGTCTCGAGCCCGACCACGCGGTCGACCGTGTCGGTCGCGGCCGTCACCATGATGATGCCGACGCGGCCGCTCTTCTCGCGCAGCCAGCGCGCGAGCGCAAAGCCGTCCTCGCCGGGCAGCCCAACGTCGAGCAGCACCAGCGCGGGCAGGTCGCGCTCGCACAGCCGGCGCAACGCGACGCCACCCTCGACGCCGGTGACGCGAAAATTCTGCCGGCCGAGATATTCGACCAGCAGCTGGCGTTGGGTCGCCTCGTCCTCAACCACGACGATGTGCGCAGGCTCAGCCATTGCCGTGCCACCACTCGCCATGATTTTCGGGTACAGGCCTACCGCAAAACGCGAAAAAGCGTCCTGATGTGCCCACCGGATATCGCCCCGTGGCTTTACCGCCGCATCACGGCGGCGAGTACCGGTTCCATCCATAGCATGCCCCCCAGGTCGCAGCCATCGATCGCCGATCTGGCTGCATTGCGAGGACGTGCGGGGAAGCCGCCAAATGACATGACACGGGTCCAATTTTGGGCCCAACCCGACCGATCATTTTCCTGCTACATCCCTGCCCGCCCAACCCACCTGCCTACCGGTCCGAGTGTAATGACCATCGAACAGCCCAGCCTCCAGCGGATCTACCGCTACCCCGTGAAGGGCCTCTCCCCCGAGCCGCTCGCGCGGACCATGCTCGCGCCCGGGCACACCCTGGCGGCCGACCGCCTCTATGCGATCGAAAACGGGCCAAGCGGCTTCGATCCGACGGCGCCCAGCTATTTCCCGAAATCGCGCTTCCTCATGCTGATGCGCAACGAGCGCCTTGCACGCCTCGACACGCGGCTTGACCAGACGAGCCACGTGCTCAGCATTCGCGAGGTCGATCGCGAGGTCGCGCGCGGCGACCTGCGCACGGCGGAAGGGCGACAGGCGATCGAGGAATTCTTCGCCGAATTTTGCGCCGACGAGCTGCGCGGGCCGCCCAAGGTCTTGCACGGGTCTGGGCACAGCTTCTCGGACGTGGCCAAGAAGGTGGTGTCGATCATCAACCTTGCGTCGGTCGCGGCGGTCGAGACGCTCGTCGGCCAGCCGGTCGATCCGTTGCGTTTCCGCGCCAATCTCTACGTTTCGGGTTGGTCGCCGTGGAGCGAGCTCGACCTGGTCGGTCGGGAGCTCGCGATCGGCGATGCGCGCGTCAAGGTGGTGAAGCGCATCGTGCGCTGCGCCGCGACCAACGTCGATCCGGCGACCGGCATCCGCGACCTGCATATCCCCGAAAGCCTGCTGCGCGCCCTCGGCCACATGGACTGCGGCATCTATGCCGAGGTGATCGCCGGCGGCGAGATCGCGGCAGGCGATCGTGTCGAGATTTGCGGCGGGAACTAAGCCATGCAGGTGATGGTCATCGGTGCCGGCGTGGTCGGGCTCGCGATCGCGCGCGCGGCGGCGCTGCGCGGACACGACGTGATCGTGGCGGAAGCCGCCGACGCGATCGGCACCGGGACCTCGTCGCGCAACAGCGAGGTGATTCATGCGGGCCTCTACTACCCGACCGGCAGCAAGCGCGCCCTGCACTGCCCGCGCGGCCGACGCATGCTCTACGCCTACTGCGCATCGCACGGCATCCCGCACAAGAAGATCGGCAAGCTGTTCATCGTCACCAAGGACGCGGATATCCCGAAGCTCGACGCCATCCATAAGCAGGCGCTGAGCAATGGCGTCGAGAACGTCACCATGCTCGATGCAATCGACGCCAAGCGGATGGAGCCGGCGCTCTTCTGCGTCGCCGCGTTCCATTCGGCCGAGACCGGCATCGTCGACAGCCATCGTTTCATGCTGGCACTCGAGGGCGACATCGAGGACCGCGGCGGCGTCATCGCGTTCAACACGCCGGTCGAGCGCATCGTGCGCGACGGCGCGAATTGGCGCGTGAGCTTCGGCGGCGCCGAGCCGGGCGAGATCACGGTCGACGCCGTGATCAACTCGGCCGGCCACGGCGCACAACGCCTCGCGCACGCGGTCGAGGGCTATCCGCGCGCGCGCGTGCCGAAGCACGCGCTCGCCAAGGGCAATTATTTCGGCTTTGCCGGCCGCGCGCCGTTCTCGCGGTTGATCTATCCGGCGCCGGTGCCGGGCGGGCTCGGCATCCACGTCACGCTCGATCTCGCCGGCCGCATGCGCTTCGGGCCGGATGTGGAATGGATCGAGGCGATGAACTTCGACGTCGATCCGCGCCGCGGCGACGCGTTCTACGCCGCGATCCGCACCTACTGGCCGGGCCTGCCGGACAATTCGCTGTTTCCCGACTATGCCGGCATCCGCCCCAAGATCACGGGCCAGGGCGAGCCGGCGGCCGATTTCATGATCGACGGTCCGGCCGAGCACGGCCTGCCAGGGATGGTGCACCTGTTCGGCATCGAGTCGCCGGGGCTCACCAGCGCGCTGTCGCTCGCCGAGGAGGTGCTGGATAAGGTCGCGCCGGCATGACGGCCACATGTGAGGTGAGCACGCGCCAGCTCACCTGACATGCGGATTCACGATGGACGATCTGGTCGGCGCGGGCAGGTCAGTGCAATCAACCTCGCAACCTCTTCCCGATCATCTATCTGCCGACATTCTGCAACCAGCTCTGCATATTGCTGCTCTCCGATGGAGACCACTGCGCCAACCGGCGACAGTCTTTTCGCCAGCTGGTCGAAACTCATGATGAACTCGCGGCCAGTTGCCTCCAACGCGTGCGCAATGCCGTCGCGCGTGTGAATGGTCACGCGCGGGGCGAAGAGCGGTTGCGTGTGCGAAGGAATGACGCGGACGCGCTGCATCATGTCGTCGATGCCCGGCGGATCGGCTTCGCCGACCTTTTGCTGCACGTTTTTGGTCACCGGGAATGACCCGGTGAGGACGGCATAGGCGGCGTAATACTGGGGCTGCTCGCGTGCCGGTTCGATGTCGGTGCGACGCGACGGGAAGGCGGGGCTCGGGTACTGTGTCTCGAGCCAGTTCACGACGCACTCGATCTGGTCGACGTCCTCGGGCCGAAGTCGGTCACGCTTGCAAAGAGCCGCGGTGACGTCGACATGGGCGATGTTGTAGCCGGACGTCGAATAGATGCGATAAAGGGTCTCGAGGAACACCCAATGCTCGCCGAGCTTGGCGGTGATGGCGGCGAGATCGGCGTAGCGATGACCGGCGAAGCTGTGGCTCAAGCGCCCTTCCCGGTTTCCCGCATAGGCGAAATAGAAGCCCGCCTCGCCCTCGAAGACCGTCTCGCCGCCGGGAATCCCCTGGCGTGCGAGACCGACGGCCAGCAGCGCATTACGCACCGCCGCGCCCTCGCGCACGGAGCGGCCGCCACTACGGCCGCCTTCGAGGTTGCCCGCGGCGAGGTTCACGCATTGGGCGAGCGCACCGTGAATTTGGTCAGCATCGAGGCGCATGATCTTGGCGACGGCAACCGCCGCCCCGAAAATGCTGAACAGGGGACCGGCATGGAATCCCCGCGCCAGAATGGTCGGGACGAAATCCGCCGCCAGACGTTCGGTGACCTCGTAGCCGGCGACCACTGCGGTCAGGAGCTCGCGGCCGGAGCAGCGGGTCGCCTCGGCGGCCACGAAGGCCGCGGGCAGGATGGCGCAATTCGGGTGAACCACCATCCGGAAGGTGTCCCACTTGCCGCCGGCGAACATCATCTCCGAATTAATGAAGGCGGCGCCGGCGCGGGTAAAGCGACGCCCGTCCACGAGTGCGGTGGTCATGCCGCTGCAACCGAGCTCTTCCTCCTCGACGAGACGAATGGCCTGCTTTGTCTCTGGGAAATCACGGCCGAGCAGGCATGAGGACAAGCCGTGCAGAATGACGCCGCGCGCGCGGTCAAGGACCGCCGGCGGAATGTCCGGATATTCGAGCCCCGCCACCCAATGTGACAGGCGTCGGCTGATGCTTGCCGTCGACATGCGCTCTCCTGCAATGAACGAGCTGGAGCATACTACGGCATCGCCGGCGCATCGAAGAGGGTGCCGTGGAAGGTGAGCACCGTGCCCACCTCACATGCGATCGCGCGACATCAGCGCAGTGGCTTCAGCGTGTCGTGGCCGGTAGAATGCCCGCAACTCGCCGAGATCAAGTTAGAATCAAATCCGCAAGGGAGGACTGAAAATGCTCAACCGCCGCACCGTGCTCAGAACCGCCGCGCTCGGCGCCGTCACGGCCCCGTTCGTGGCACGTCCAAGCTTCGCGCAGGCGCCGGCGCACACGCTCAAGCTCACCTTCGCGGACACCCGCAACCATCCGCTCTACCAGGTACTGCTGCGCTTCGCGGACAACGTGAAGAGGAAGACCAACGGCGCGGTCGAGGTGCAGGTCTACGGCACCGGCGAGCTCGGCAGCCAGCTCAACATCCTCACCGGGCTGCAGACCGGCATCATCGACCTGTGCGCCCACACGTCGGGCTACATCGACACGCTGATCCCCCAGTTCCAGGTGATGGACCTGCCGTTCCTGTTTCCCGATCTCGCCAGCGCCGAGAAGGTGCTCGACGGCCCCATCGGCAAGCAGCTCGCCGACCTGCTCACGCCCAAGGGCATCTACGGCCTCTCCTACGGCTACTGGGGCTGGCGCGTGACCTCGACCATCAATCGCAAGGTGCCGAAGCCGGAGGACATGAAGGGCTTGAAGATCCGCGTGCAGCCCGGTCCGATCTTCGCGGCCACGTTCCGCACGCTCGGCGCCAACCCGATCGCGATCGACTACAGCGAGGTCTATCTCGCGCTGTCGCAGCACACGATCGAGGCGATCGAGACCCCGATCATCGCGCTTCCGTCGGCCAAGCACTACGAGGTGGTGAACACCATCAACCTCACCAACCACGTCTACAATGCGGGCGTCATGATGGTGAGCAAGCGCAAGTTCGACGGCATGGCGAAGAACTTGCAGGAGGCGTTGCGCGCGGCCGCGCAGGAGCTCACCGGCGACTGGCGCAAGACCATGGTGGCCAAGACCGACGAGACCTCCACCTTCCTGAAGGGCAAGGGCCTCACCATCAACGAGGTCGACCGCGACGCCTACCGCAAGGCGACCGCGAGCGTCTACAAGGACTTCCGCAATGTCATCGGCGGCGACCTGGTGGATGCGGTGGTCAAGCAGGTCGGGAGCGCGTAGCGGCAGCTTCGTAGGATGGGCAAAATCGCCGGGATATTCCCTCCGCGTGGGCAACCGCGCATGCGGCGATTTTGCCCGCGCGGACATCCATACGCGGTTGCCCGCCCTACGGCGCCCCGCCGCGTGGCGAAGGCGAGATAAACGAATGAGTAGCGACAGCGAAACAGTGGTGATCGCCGCACCGCTCCCTGCTCAACATCGCGCCGCAACGCTCATCTGCTCGGTGCTCAACGCGATCGACTGGACTGCGCGCGGCATCGTCGTCGCGGCGCTGATCGGCGAGATCGGCGTGGTGCTCACCGACATCACGATCCGCTCGCTGTTCACGCTGTCGCTCCTATGGAGCGACGAGGCGTCGAAGCTCTGCCTCGTCACGCTGGCGTTCATCGGCGGCGCGGTGTCTTACCGGGCGCGCCATCATACGGCGATCCAGTTCGTCACCCGGTTCCTGCCAGAGCGGCTGCGCGCCGCCATCGCGATCGCGGCGGATGCACTGATCCTGTTCGTCGCGCTGACCACCCTCATAGTCTCGTTCGACCTGCTCGCGGTCGCCGAGACCTCGCTGATGCCGATGCTGCAGATCAACGCGGCATGGGCAGTGGTGCCGTTCACCGTCGGCATGGCGCTTATCGCGCTGTTCGCGCTGGAGCGGCTCGTGTTCCATCACGCGCGCGCCATCGTCCTCGTCGCCGTGCCGATCGTTGCGATACTGCTCGCGATCGTCGCCGCGATCGGCAACTGGCAGCTGGTCGCGCTCGACAACGGGACGGCGCTCGGCGTGATGCTGATCCTGTTCTTCGCCGCGGTGCTGCTCGGCCTGCCGGTCAGCTTCTCGATGCTGCTCGGATCGCTGTTCTTCCTGGAAGTCACCAACTCGGCGCCGCTGGTGGCGGCGGCGCAAAATACCGTCGACGGCACCGGCAATTTCGTCCTGCTCACCCTGCCGTTCTTCATCTGGGCCGGGCTGATCATGGAAAAGGGCGGCATCAGCGTGCGGCTGGTGCGCTTCGCGAGCGCGCTGGTCGGGCACCTGCGCGGCGGGCTGCTGCAGGTCGTGGTAGTGACGATCTATCTCGTCTCCGGCATCTCGGGCTCGAAGGCGGCCGACGTGGTCGCGGTCGGTTCGGTGCTGCGCCGCGAGCTCAAGCGCCAAGGTTACCCGCCCGAGCAGGGCGCGGCGGTGCTGTCGGCGGCGGGCGCGATGTCGGAAACGATCCCGCCCTCGATCGCGATGCTGGTGCTGGGCTCGGTCGCGCCGATCTCGATCGGCACCCTGTTCGTCGCCGGCCTGCTGCCGGCGGCCGTGATCGCGCTGTTTCTCATGATCGCCATCAACCTGCAGGCGCGGCGCCTCGACCTGCCGCGCTCGCCGCGCGCCGGCCTCGCCGAGCTCATGCCTGCGATGGGCGGCGCGATTCTGCCGCTGATCATGCCGGTGATCATGATCGTCGGCATCAAGGGCGGCTATGCGACGCCGACCGAGGTGTCGTCCATAGCGGTGCTGTACGGCATCGTTCTGTCGGTCGCGGTCTATCGTTCGATCGGTTGGCGCAGCTTCTTTGCCATCGCTACCGAGTGTGGCCTGCTTGCCGGCATGGTGCTGTTCATCATCGCGGCCGCCGGCTCCTTCGCGTGGACGCTGACGGCGGCCAACCTGCCGGCGGCGCTGGTCGAGACGCTGCACCTCATGGGCGACAGCCCCGCGCTCTTCCTGATCGGCTCGATGGTGCTGCTGATCGTGGTCGGCACCCTCCTCGAGGGCCTGCCGGCGCTGATCATCCTAGGGCCGCTGCTGCTGCCGCTCGCCAACGGGCTCGGCATCGACAGCATCCATTATTCGATGGTGATCCTGCTTGCCATGGGCATCGGCATCTTCATTCCGCCGATCGGCATCTGCTTCTATATCTCATGTGCGGTTGCCGAGGCCGACGTCGAGGCCTCCGCCAAAACCATGCTGCCCTATCTGGTGGTGCTGATCCTCGGCGTGCTGACCGTCGCGTTCGTTCCGTGGTTCACGCATGCGGTGCCGCACCTGCTCGGCGACCAATGAGGATGAGGACAGAGGGAGGCTCCCATGCTCGAGCGATTGACCGTCGCAGCCCTGGCATTGGTCTCATTGTCACTGCCGATGGCGGCGCAGACGCCGCCGGCGCCGATCGTGAAGACGGACGGGCTGCGGCAGATATCGCCGCACGTCTGGATCATCCCGGACAACAGCGTGCCGCTGGTGCCCAATGTCGGCTACGTCATCGGCGACAACGCCGTGCTGGTGATCGACACCGGGCTCGGGCCGCGCAACGGGGCGGCGGTGTACGAGGTCGCGAAGAAGCTCGGCGGCACCAAGGCGCTTTATCTCGTCACCACGCACGTGCATCCCGAGCATGATCTCGGCGCGCAATCATTTCCGGCCACCACCAAGCTGATCCGCTCGACCGACCAAATGAAGGACATCGCCGAGTTCGGCCTGCAGCTCGCCGACATCTTCGCCAAACGCTCGCCGATCAATGCGGAGCTGCTCAAGGGCGCCGAGTTCCGCAAAGCCGACATCAGCTTCGAGCACGACTACGACGTCGATCTCGGCGGCGTGCACGCGAAGCTCATCGCGATGGGCGCGAACCACACGGGCGGCGATACGATCATCTGGATCGACGCCGACCGCGTGCTTTTTGCCGGCGACATCGCCATGAGCAAGCAACCTGCGTTCGCAAGCCCGCATTCGAGCCTGAAGCGCTGGCTCGCGAGCCTCGATCAATTGGAAGCTCTCAAGCCCAAGATCATCGTGCCGAGCCACGGCCCGACCGGCGACGGGGTCGGCTTCATCACCGGCTATCGTGCCTATCTGACGGAGATCCGCGACCGCACGGCGGCGGAGAAGCACGCCGGACATACGGTCGATCAGGCCGTAGCGACGGTCACGGCCGCCTTCGGCGACCGCGCGCCGGACCAAGGCCGGCTCACCGGGGCGATAAAGACGGCCTACGCCGAAGCGCCCTGACGACTGCGGAGATCAGTCGCGGGTGGCGGCGATGCGGCGCGGCTCGGCGGCCGCGGCCGTTTGGTCGAGCCGCACTGGCGTGAAGCCGGCACCCTTGTGCAGCTGCGCCTGCGAGCCGGTGAACATCGCAAAGCCGCTCCGGGTCGCGACGATGTCGCCGGCGCGCAGCGTCGTGTCGCTGGCGAGATCGATCGGCGCGAGGCCGAACGAATCGCGGCCGTTGCACGTGCAGCCCGGCACGATCTTCTGGCGATAGACGAAGGCGTTGTCGATGTCGGCATAGCGCTGGCCGTCGGACGCAGCGGCATGGTCGATCGGCGAGCCGCTGAAGACCTTGGTCTTGGCCGCAGGGCAGAAGGCGCTGCACATCTGGATCGGGCTCGCGCCGGCATGGCGCTGCATCGGGAAATAGCGGCCGTCGCAGAGACGCACACAGTAGGTCACCGACCCGATGCCGACGGACGGCACAGCGGTGACGGCCGGGACCGACGACACGGCCGGGATGGCCGCAAAGGCCGGCTGCTGCGGCTGGGCGAACGCGGAAGATCGCGTCGAGGTCGGCGCGTAGGGCAGCGCGGCGGACGAGTCCTGGCGGTGATCGCTGAACAGATTATCGAGCGAGCCGGCAGATACCGTGGCGGTCCCCAACAGGCAGACGACCAGCGCTAGGCCAGCAACGGCGAGCGGGCGACTCTTCTGGCGGCTGATACCCATGAGCCCATCCATCCCCGACGCGATGCACGCTTTGGATTGAGTCGGCCGCAGCCGCGAAAAGGTTCACAGACGTGGGCGGTTATCCGGCAAACCAGTAAAAATCCCGTAATTTCAACCGACTGGATGCAGGGCATAGAGGTAATTGGGCCGGTCTTGGATCGCGGCATGGCGGCCCAAACGTAAGCACTTCGCGCCGCCCCACGTGCCCAACCGCGCTCAAATACGTCGTGGCCGGTCGTGCCGGACGCTCTGCTATAGTCCCCGCCCCGGCACATGCCCGACAACACAAGGCCGGATCAGGAAACGCTTCAGGAGAAGCCCATGGCTGCCAATGTCCGCTTCGACAATCCAAAGACGCTCGCGCATCAAACCGGCTACAGCTACGTGGTCGAGACCACGGGGCCGGGGCGCACGGTCTACATTGCCGGCCAGCTCGGGCTCGACATGGAGAACAAGCTCGTCGGCGCGCCCGGCGATTTCCGCGCCCAGGCGAACAAGGCGATCGAGAATCTCAAGGCGGCGCTCGCGAGCGTCGGCGCCACCCTCTCGGACGTGGTGAAGATCACCAACTTTCTGACCGACATGTCCCACATCGGCATCTACCGCGAGGTGCGTGACGAGCATTTCAAGATGCCGCGCCCGGCCAGCACGGCGGTCGGAATCTCGCAGCTCGCGCGGCCCGGCGCCCTGTTCGAGATCGAGGCCATCGCGGTGCTGCCGCCCGCGAAGGCGGCCAAGCCCGCCAGGGCGCGTAGCGCCAGCCGTTCGAAGGCCAAGGCTGGGGCTAAGACCAGCCGAAAGAGACGAAAGTAAGCAGCACGAAGATCGGCACCAGCACGGCGCACGACCAGCCGAGATAGCCGAAGAAGCTCGGCATCTTGACGCCGCGCTCGATCGCGATGGCGTAGATCATCAAATTGGGCGCGTTGCCGATATAGGTGAGCGCACCCATGAGGCACGCGCCCAACGAGATGGCGGCGAGCGTCGAGGCGAGCTCGCCCATGAGGCGTGCCGCATCGCCGCCCGCGGCCTCGAAGAAAACGAGATAGGTCGGCGCGTTGTCGAGCACGGCCGAGAGGACCCCACTCGCCCAGAAGTAATACGGGTCGTTAGGGGCGCCGGTGCGGCCGGAGACGAGGGCGAGAAGCCACGCGAAGGCGCCGTGCTGACCGGCCCGCAGCGCCGCCAGCACCGGGATGGCACAGACGAAAATGGCCGCGAACAGGACGGCGACCTCGCGGATGGGCTCCCAGGAAAAGCCGTTCGCCTCGCGATGTTCCTCGGGGGTCAATCGAAGCGACCCGGCCGCGATGCCGACGAGCGCGGCATCTCGCACGAGATTGTGCAGCTCCATACGCGTGCCGTAGACGTCGAATGCGACGCCCGGATTCCACAGCACGGAAAGCAGGATCGCGCCGACGATCAGGGCGATCAGGACGAGGTTGACCGATCCCTTGACGGCGAGCGCGAGCGGCGGCCGCGGCTCGCCGACGAGCTCGACCCGCCTATCGCGGCGGTAGTGCCAGAGATCGACGGCGACGAAGACCGCAAGAACGAGCCCGGCGGTGAGCAGCGTGCCCGGCCACAGGTGCCGTGCAGGCCAAAGGAAATCGACGCCGTGCAGAAAGCCGACGAACAGCGGCGGATTGCCGAGCGGCGACAGCGCACCGCCGATATTGGCAACGAGGAAGATGAAGAACACCACCACATGCGCGTTGACGAGCCGCGCCGCATTGGCGCGCAACAGCGGACGGATCAGGATCATGGCGGCGCCGGTGGTGCCGACGATGCTGGCGAGCGCGGTGCCGAGAACGAGAATCGCGGCGTTGACCCAGGGCGTGCCGCGCAGGTGGCCGGTGACGAGGATTCCGCCGGCGACGACGTAGAGCGCGAACAGGAGAACGATGAAGCTCATGTAGTCGGCGAGCATCGCGTGCACGAACGCGGCGGCGGTCGCCGGCGCGCCGTAAAGCGAGGCGAGCGGCGCGAGCGTCAACGTCGCCCACGCGTAGGCGATCTTGCCGTAATGGCGATGCCACAGGCGCGGAAAAAGCTGCGGCCCGACCGCAATCGATGCCAGCAGCCCGATGAAGGGCAGCGCCCAGGGCCAGCCGAGGCGAGCACCATCGAGCGCCGCAGGCTCGGCCGCGGCGGCCGGCCACGGCATGGCGACGGCCGCCACCGCCAGCCCAACAAAGCGAACCGCGACGATCGCCTGGCGATGCCCCTTCACGTGCTCATGCCGCCTCGGGCCGGCACCGCGACGCCGAACATGCGCGCGGCGTTGAGGCCGATGATCTTGTCCTTGTCGGCATCGGAGATGCCGGGCGTGTTGCGCACGAACTCGATCGGCTTCCATTCGCCGACCGGATAGTCGGAGCCGAGGATCACCTGGCTCGCGCCGACGCGCTCGACCAGGTGGCGCAGCACGTCGTGATCGTAGACGCAGCTGTCGTAATAGAGCTGGCGCAGGTAGTCGTCCGGGCTCTTCTTCATGTTGGCGCGGGTGGTCGGCTTCTCGTGATAATTGCGGGTGATGCGGCCCATGCAAAGCGGCATGTAGCCGCCGCCGTGGGAGATGCAGATCTTGAGATTCGGAAACGCGTCGAGCACGCCCTCGTACATCAGCGAGGCGATCGCCATCGCCTCCTCGAAGTTCTGCCCGACGCTGTTCCACAGAAAGTGCTTCTGGAAGCGCGGGCTCGGGTTGCCGGCGGGGTGGACGTAGACGATCGCGTCGTGCGCGGCGGCCTTCTCCCAGAACGGCCACAGGCGGCGGTCGCCGATTTCCATGTCGCGCGCCTGGGTCGAGATGTTGAACCCGGCGAGCTTGAGCTCGCTCATGCAGCGCTCGGCCTCGCGGGCGGCGAGCTCGGGCGCGTGCAGCGGCACGGTGCCGAGGCCGATCAGCCGCTGCGGGCTGGTCGCGACCATGGCGGCGCATTTGTCGTTGAGCTTGCGCTCGAGCCGCAGGCTTTCGGCCGGCTCGGCCCAGTAGGTACATTGATGGACGAGGCTTGCGCTGAGCACCTGGACGTCGACGCCCATCTTGTCCATCTCGCCCATGCGCTCTTTCGTCTCGCTCATCTTGGCGCAGACGAAGTCGCTGCGTTCCTTTGCCTTCTGTTTCGCGTCCGGACCGAGCGAAGGCTCGACCGTCGATTTGCCGAAGGCGCTGTGCGCGACCGTCACGGCGTAGACATCGAGGTCCATCATGTGGGCGTGGATGTCGATCGCGATCGACGGGCTCTTCGATGGACCCTTGCCGGCGAGTTCGTTCATGTCTGGCTCCTTGCGGGACTTTCGGCGGGCGGCGCGAACACGACGCGGCGCTGCAGGGGAAAAATCTGCCAGTCGAGCTTTTGCACGATCAGGCCCCAGATGCCTTTCGGGGCCCATAGCATGACGATGATCGCCACGGCGCCGAGCATGAGCAGGTAGAGCGCGCCGAGATCGGCGAGCGTCTGGCGCAGCGCGAAGAACACGATGGTGCCGATGATCGGACCCTCGATGCGGCCGATGCCGCCGATGACGGTGATGAAGATCACGAATGCGGTCCAGTCGTTGACGCTGAAGGCGGCGTCCGGCGAGATGCGCAGCTTCTGCAGGAAGATCAGCGCCCCCACCATGGCGGTGCCGAAGGCCGTGAACACATAAACCACGAACTTGACCCGCGCCACATCGACGCCATTGCTGCGCGCGGCAAGCTCGTTGTCGCGGATCGCCGTGAGCGCAAGACCGTAGCGCGAGCGCAGCAGCAGCAGGATGAGGCCGAGGATCACGACCACGAGCGCGAGCGCGATCCAGTAAACGACGAACTCGCGCATCGCGCGCGAGGGCGCGATCGCGATCACGATGCTCGCCGGCAGGCTCGTGCCGGAGCCGCCGCCGAGCGCGGAGACCTGCGAGGCGAGCAGGCGGAAGACCTCCGCCACCACCCAGGTGCCGATCGCGAAATAGTGGCCGCGCAGGCGGAAGACGAGCGCCGCCACCGGAATGGCGGCCGCGGCGCCGATCAGCCCGGCGAGAGGGATCGCCGCCAGCGGCGGGATATCGGCGAAGATGGTCAGCGCGAACAGCAGATAGGCCCCGAGGCCGACATAGGCCTGCTGGCCGATCGAGACGAGGCCGGCGTAGCCGGCGAGCAGGTTCCACAGGCTCGCCAGGGCCACGTAGGCGAAGATTTCTTCGAGGAGATAAAGAGTGTCGCGGCCTGCCCACCAGGGCGCACAGACAAGCGCGACGAGCGCCGCCGCAAAGGCCGCGAGGCTGATGGCGCTGCGGCGGTCGGTGAAGCGGACGTTGAACTTCGTCTGGAAGGCCGCCGCGCTCATCCGCGAATCCTCGGAAATAAGCCCTCGGGCCGTACCGCCAGCACGGCGAGAAAGACGAAATGGCCGGCGAGGAGCTGCCAGCCCGGGTCGAGCTGGGCCCCGATCGCCTGGGCGACGCCCAGCACGATGCCGCCCGCGAGCGTGCCCCACAGATTGCCGAGCCCGCCGATGATCACGGCCTCGAAGCCGAAGATCAGGCGCGCCGGGCCGATCGACGGATCGAAATTCGAGCGCACCGCGAGCAGCACGCCGGCGAGCCCGACCACCGCGAGCGACAGCGCCATGGCGAGCCCAAAGACGTGGCGGTTGTCGAGCCCCATGAGCTGGGCGACGGCCGGGTCGTCGGAGGTCGCGCGAAACGCGCGGCCGAAGGCGGTGCGATAGAACAGCGCCTGCAGGGCGCCGATCACTGCGACGGCGGCGACGAATTGCAGCAGCGGCAGCAGGCCGACCGACAAGCCCTGGGAGATCTGCCAGGTCGCGACCTCGACGGCACCCGCCTGGAGGCGGCGGCTGTCGGCGGTGAACAGCTCGAGCAACCCGTTCTGGATGATGACCGAGACGCCGAAGGTGACGAGCAGCGGCGGCAGCAGGTCGTCCCCGAGCGTGCGGTTGAGGAGGCCGCGCTGCAGCGCGTAGCCGATCGCGGCCATCAACGGCACGACCATCAGCAGCGCCGGCAGCGGGCCGATGCCGAGCGCCTCGGTGACGACGAGCGCGAGATAGGCGGCGAGCACGATGAAGTCGCCATGCGCGATGTTGACGAGGCGCATGACGCCGAAGATGAGGGAGAGCCCGGCCGCGAACATGGCGTAAAGGCCGCCGGTGAGCACGCCCTGCACGATGGTGTTGACCCACTGCATCAGGCAGGGCCTTCGATGAGAACGGGGTCCGGTGAGATCATTCGCCTACTCCCCGAAATATGCCGCCGCGACAGCCTCGCGCGTGGCATCGCGGGCGGCGCCCGCGAAGGCGACGCGGCCTTCCTGCAGGCAATAAACCTGCGAGGCGGCCGCGAGCGCCTGGGCGATGTCCTGCTCGACGATGACGAGCGACGTCCCCTCGGCGACGATCGCGGGCAGGCGGGCATAGATGTCGCGAATGATGATGGGAGCGAGGCCGAGGCTGATCTCGTCGCACAACAGGAGCTTCGGGTTCGCCATCAGCGCGCGGCCGAGCGCGACCATCTGCTGCTGGCCGCCCGACAGCGCGGTGCTCGGCAGGTGCCGTCGCTCGGCGAGCGCCGGGAATAGCGCGTAAACCCGCGCCAGCGTCCACGGACCGGGGCGCCGCAGCTGGCCGCCGATCAGCAGGTTCTCCTCGACGGTGAGCGAGGCAAAGAGCCGGCGCCCTTCGGGCACCAGCGCGATTCCGCGCGCGACCACCTCGTGGGCGGGCATGTCCCCGATCGCCGCGCCGTCGAACATGATCGCGTCGCGCCGTGCCGGCATAAGACCAGCAATGCTCTTGAGCAATGTGCTCTTGCCGGCGCCGTTCGCGCCGATGATGGCCACCACCTCGCCGCGCCCGACTGCGATCGAGACACCGAACAGCGCCTGGAAGTCGCCGTAGAAGGCCGCGAGGTCGCGCACCTCGAGCAATGGCCCCGTGGGCCCGTTGGCGTCAGGCATCGGCCGCGATCCCCATGTAGATCTCGGCGACCGCCGGCGTGCGGATCACCCGCTGCGGCTCGCCGTGGGCGATGATGGCGCCGCCGTGCAGCACCGCGAGGCGGTCGACCACGGCGACCAGCGCATGCACGATGTGCTCGATCCAGATGATCGACACGCCCTCGCGCCGAACGTCCTTGATCAGGGCGACGAGCGCGGCACATTCGTGCTCGGTCAGGCCGCCCGCCACCTCGTCGAGCAGGAGCACCTTCGGCCGGGTCGCCAGCGCCCGAGCGAGCTCGAGGCGCTTGCGGTCGAGCAAGGTCAGCGCACCGGCGAGCCGGTTCGCCTTATCGGCAAGTCCGCACCGGGCAAGGATGTCGATACAGCCGGCGTAGACGTGCCGCTCGCCATGGCCGCCCCCGAAGGCCGCGGCGACCACCAGGTTTTCGAACACCGTCATGCCGCCGAACGGCTGCGGAACCTGGAAGGAGCGCGCAATGCCCATGGCGCAGCGGCGCGCCGGCTCGAGGTGCGTGACGTCGCGGCCCGCGAAGGTGACCCGGCCGGCGTCGGGCGCGACGGTCCCGGTCATGATGCCGAACAAGGTGGTCTTGCCGGCGCCGTTCGGGCCGATGATGCCCAGCGCCTCGCCCTCGGCGAGGGCGAGATCGATCGCATCGGCGATGACGATCGCGCCGAAGCGCTTGGAAATCCGGTCGAGGGCGAGGATGGGAGACATGATGCCGCTTCACGCCGACAGACGAAAACTAGAGCAATTTCCCATTCCGCAGGAAGGCAATTTGATCTAGAAGCGCAACCGACGCGGCAGATACGGGTGCAGTTCGATGGCGGATAACAGGTCGATCCTCCGGTTGCTGATTCTTCTCGTCGCCGTCACCACCGGCCTCACGGTCTATGCCAGCGTCAATCTCGAGCGGACGCTGCCGCCGCAGCTCCTCGCCTTCGTCCACCAGCGCGACGATGCAACGACGATCTCGACGTCCATGGCGGTAACCACCCTTGTGACCTTCCTGTTGCTGGTGTTGCTGATCGCCGGGATGGTGGGCATGTGGTGGTGCCGGCGGTGGGCACGCTGGTCGTTCACCATCGCGGCCCTCTCCTTTCCGGTGCTCAATGTCATCATCGGCATGACGGACCCGACGGCGCTCGTCTCCAACGCCATCCAGAGCGGCGCCAACTCGGCGAGCGACATGTCGATCGGCGCGACGCTCGCGTTGATCTGGGTCGGCATGGAGCACGATTTCACGACGCAGCCGGCGCGCGAATCGAAAGCGTGACCGCATTCAAGACAGCAGCTGCAGCTTCCCACCGACCGGAATCTCCGGTGCCGGCTTGTTGGCGATGATGACCAGCTCGAACTTGTCGTTCTTGCGCTGCCACTGGCCGGCGACGAGCGGGGTCTTGGTGACGTTCTTCACCGGCTGGCCGGTCCATTTCACCGGGCCGACGATCGAGTGGTAGTCGGTCGCGACGATCGAGGCGAGGATCGACTTCGGATCGAGCGCCTTCGAGCGCTTGAGCACGTCGATCGCGACCTCGAACAGCGCGTGCTGGAAGCCGATCGGCTGCGTCCACGGGCGCTTGGTGGTGCCGGTATAGACGTCGGTGAGCTGCTGCGCGCTCTGGCCCGTGAGGCCCGACTTGAACGGATGATGCGGCGTCCACCAGATTTCGCTGGTGAGGCCGTTGCCGCGGGCGCCGAGCGAGTCGATCACCGAGGGAAAGAGCAGCGCCTTGCCGATGGTGACGACCTTGGGCTTGAAGCCCTGCTGCGCGGCCTGCGACCAAAAGGTCGCGAAGTCGGGCGGGATCATGTTGCCGGTGACGATCTCGGCGCCGGCGCTCTTGAAGGCGGAGATCTGCGCCGTGAAGTCGTTGTTCATCACCTGATAGCGGCCGGGGTCGTGCAGCTTGTAGCCGGCCTTGGCGAGCGCCGGGGGCAGGCCGAGCTTGGCATCGCCCCAGGCATTGCCGTCGGCGTCATTGGGGAAGAGGCCGCCCACCACCTTGTTGGTCGGCGCGCCGTCCCACAACGCGAGGAAGGCGGCGATCACGTCCTCGAGGCCCCAGAAGAAATGATAGGTCCAGGTGAAGCCCTTCTTCGGATCGCCGCGGCGGCCGAAGAAATAAGGCTGCCACGGGCAATTGGTGGTGATGCACGGCACCTCGTTGACCTCGGCCTGGTCGGCGACCGGATTGGTGGTGTCTGGCGTCGCCGAGGCGACGATGAGATCGACCTTGTCGCCGAGGATCAGCTCGGAAGCGACGTCGGAGGCGCGGCTCGCGCTCGACTGGCTGTCCTTGCTGATGATCTGCACCGGATAGGTCTTGCCGCCGACCGCGATCCCCTTGCCGAGGACGCCGTTGACCTGCGCGATGATGAAGGGATCCGCCTCGCCGAAGCCGGCGAGCGGGCCGGTGCGTGGGCTGACGAAACCGATCTTGATCGCGCGCGACTGCGCATTCGCGGGGATCACGCTCAGCACCGCGGGCGCCGCGAGGACGCCGAGGCCGGCCTTCACGATGGTGCGACGGGACGGACCGGATGCGAACTCTGTCATGACGACCTCCCTTGGTTCGATTTTGATGCGGCGTCGCTTTCGCGCGCCTGCTTGAGATGCCGAAGGACTTTTGTACGGAGCTCAGCCTGCTGCTCCGGCGTCCAGGTGCGAAAGCCTTCGCCGCTCTTGAAGCCGAGCTTGCCATCGGCGACGAGCTTTTCCAGGTAAGGCGACGGACCGGCCCGGCTCTCGATTGCCGGCAGCACGGTCTGATGGATCGCGAGCGTGAGGTCCGTGCCCACCATGTCGGCATTCTCGAGCGGCCCGAGCACCGCGAGGCGGCGGCCGAACGCCGCCTTGATCACGGTGTCTACCGTCTCGGCGTCGCAGATGCCGTGCTCGACCAGGGCGATCGCCTCACGCCAGAGCGCGTGCTGCAGGCGGTTGCCGATGAAGCCGGGCACGTCCTTCTTCACATGCGCGGGCGTCTTGCCGACGTCCTTGTGCAGCTTCATCGTCCATTCGATGGCGGCGGGTGACGTCCATTCGGTGCCGATCACCTCGACCAGCGGCACGAGGAAAGGCGGGTTCCACCAATGGGTGCCGAGCGCGCGCTCGCGCAGGCGCAGGCCGCGCATGATGTCGGTGATCGGGATCACCGAGGTGTTGCTGGCGAGGATCGTCTCGTCGCCCACATGCATCTCGATCTCGGCGAAGAGCTTCTGCTTCAGCGCCAGATTCTCCGAGACCGCCTCGACCACGTAGTCGGCGCCGCGTACGCAATCGGCGAGGTCACCGGTTGGCCGCACGCGCTCGAGGGCGCGCAGATCGTCGCCGAGATCGCGCAGGTTGGCCGAGATGCGATCCTTGACGGTCTTGAGGCTCGCGTCGGCCGCGTCGTAGATCGAGACGTCATGGCTGCCCAGCGCAAACACCTGGGCGAGGCCGTGCCCCATCAGGCCGGCGCCGATGACGGCGATGCGCGGCTTTCCAGCCATCGCTCAGCCCGCCGTATATCCGCCGTCCGCATAGAGGACGTGGCCGGTGTAGAAGTCGGAGGCCCGCGAGGCGAGGAAGAGCAGCGGGCCGGCGAGATCGGCGGGCTCGCCGAGGCGACCCTTGGGCACGCGCGCCAGGAAGCCTTTGCGCACGTCGCGGGCGCGGTCCGTGTCCTCGTACATCCAGGCGGTGAGCGGCGAGCGGAAGACCGTGGGCCCGAGGGCGTTCACCGTGATGCCGGTGTCGCCCCACTCGCAGCCGAGCGCCTTGGTGATGCCATCGACCGCGGACTTCGAGGCGCAGTAGGCCGTGTAGCCCGCCGGGTGACCGAGCAAGCCGCGTGCGGACGATGTCAGGATCACCTTGCCGCCCTGCCCCTGCTTGAGCATCTGCCGACCGGCCGCGCGCGCCATCAGCCAGGACTGGGTGACGTTGGCATCCATCACGTCGAGGAAATCGGCCGCTGACTGGTCGACGATCTTCGAGACCTTGTTCTGGCCCGAGGCGACCACGAGGATATCGACACGGCCGAACTTGTCGACCGCCGCCTTGACGATGGCGTCGCAGTTCGCCTCCGAGCTCGGCCGCTTGGCCACCACCTCGACCTTGCCGCCGAGCGCCTCGCATTCGCCGGCGACCTTCTTCAGCCCCGCGGCATTGCTCGCGGCGATCACCACATTGGCGCCGGCGCCGGCGAGGGTTTTGGCGGCGATCGCGCCGAACGCGCCGGTCGCGCCGGTGATGATCGCGGTTTTGCCGCGTACATCGAACAGGGAGAGCGGGTTCTTGAGGAAGTCTTCGGACATGGGCGGATCCTCACACGAGTCCTGACTCGTCACGCCCGGCCTCGTGCCGGGCATCCACGTCTTCGCGCAGAAGCAAGACGTGGATGGCCGGGACGAGCCCGGCCATGACGGCAACGGGCGTTACGGCTTCGGCGGCGTCGACATGGCGACGACGATGGTGCAGACGTCGTTGCCGCGGTTGATGATCTCGCGCTCCTCGTTGGGGCCGATGAAGCAGGAGTCGTTCGCTTTCAGCACGGTTTCCTTGCCGCCGACGATCACGGTGAGCTCGCCGGCGAGCACCACGTAGACCTTCTCGGTCGGCGAGGCGTCGGGGCCGGCGCCGCCGCCGGGGAGAAAGTGCGAGAGTCCCATCAGGAACTGCTTCGGCCCGCCCGCATCGGCGCCGAACAGGCGCAGCGACGAGTAGGCGCGGTGGTTGGGGGCCTCGTAGGCCTTGGCATCGGCGAAGCGTTTGACCAACATCAGAACTTGCTCCCCTTCTCGATGCGGTAGGCGCCCTTCGGGTCGATGATCGCGACCAGGCGGATGATGCATCCGTCGCCACGGTCCCAGTTCCACGGGAAGAACGCGAAGGTGCAGCGCCGGCCCGTGACCTTGTCGAGATCGCCGCCGACGTTCTCGATGCCGAGGATGCCGTTCTTGAACAAGATGCGGTGCACCGGCTCCCAGTCGGGGAAATCATCCTTCCAGTCGCGGCCGCCCGACCACTCCTTGTATTCCTCGGCGAGGTGCGGATGCAGCGGGCCATTGCGCTGCGGGCCGATCGCGGTCGCGAGCGGATGGTCGTTCGCCTGGGTGTCGTGGCCGACCACCTTGACCTTCTTCTCGACGAACCACTCGCCCGCCGACGGCACGAAGCCCGGCGCGTAGCAGAAGTAGTCCTCGCTGTCCTCGTATTTGTGGTGCCAGCCGGTGTTGACGATGACGACGTCGCGCGGCCGCACGATCTTGCCGCACGCTGCCTCGAGATCGTCGCCGGTGATCGGCTCCCACTTCTTCTTCGGGATCGAGACCACGATGCCGGAGCCGAAAAAGTGCGGCAGCGGCACCTCGTCGATGAACGGCGTGCCCTGCACCACATGCGCCGGCGCGTCGATGTGGGTCGTGTTGTGCATGCTGGTGGTGATGCGCTGCGACAGCACGCCCGATTTCGCCATGTAGTGGATGCGCTCGATCTTCACGTCCTCGAAATAGGGCCAATTGGGCGACTGATAGCCGAAGCGATGCGACAGGTTGTAGAACTCGAGCCCCATGTCGTTGTCGAGGTTTTCCTCGAACGCGACGCCACGAATCTTCTTGGTCACTGCCGGCCTCCTGCGCGCTTCCCGCGATGGCTTGTCTGTCATCGTCCCGAAGGATGGTACGATCTGTATCACATAACGGTCAACTTTGTTGGCGCGTGTCCTTCGGCCGGCATCCACTTCACCGAGAGATGCGCTATTCCGCGGCTTCGGCCGTGGTCAGCAGCCCCTCGATGCCGCGTTTTGCCGCAAGCAGCCGCGCCGCGATGCGGCTCTGGTGCTGCTTGAAGCGCATCGTCGGCACCGGCACCGAGATCGCGGCGTAGTTCCCGGCCGGATCGCGCACCACGACGCCGGCGGCGCTGATGCCCATGGTGTGCTCCTCGCGATCGTAGGCGACGCCGCTGCGCCGCGCGGCCTTGAGCTCGGCGAGCAGCGCCGGCAGCGTGGTCAGGGTGTTGGCGGTGCGCGCTTCGAAGCGGCGGCCGAGCAAGGCCGCGATCTCATGCTCGTCGAGCTCGGCCAGATAGGCCTTGCCGTTGGCGGTGCAGTGGAGCGGGAAGCTCTCACCCACCGCCGACACGGTGCGCAGGCGCTGCGGCCCGACCACCTGATCGACGAACATGAGATGGTCACCCTTGATGGTCGCGAGATCGACGGTTTCGTGCAGCTCGTTCGAGAGCTGAACCAGAAAGGGCCGCGCCAGGGCGACGAAATCGGTGCGCACCGAGGCGGCGAGGCGCAGGATCGCGGGCCCGAGCCGCACCCGCCCCATGGGCGAGGCGGCGATCACCAGCTTCTCGGCCGCGAGCGCCGCGACGATCCGTTGCACGGTCGAGCGGGCGAGGCCGACGCGCTGGGCGATCTGGCCGAGGCTCAGCCCCGCCGGCTCGTGCTCGAGCGCGCGCAGGATCGCGCCGGCCCGCGCGATCACCTGGATCTGGCTCTTCTCCTTGTCGCCGGTTTGCACGATCTTGGGCACGGTCACTCCGCCATCTTGCCTGCGCCGCGTCCGCTTGCGGCTCGTTTCCGCATCATGATACGCATGACCCGGGATACAGTACAGACGCAAGTGGGCCGGCCGGGACGACGCCATGAAAAACAAGATCGCGCTCGAGGAGCATTTCCTCTGCCCGGGCTTCGAGGACTACTGGAAATCGACCGTCGCGGACGTCGACCCGAATATCCTCAGGCAGGTCGCGGCGCGGCTCACCGACTTTGGCGAGCTGCGGCTCAAATCGATGGACGACGCGGGGATCGCCCGCGCGGTGCTCGCGCTGACCGGCCCGGGGGTGCAGGCCGAGCGCGATACCGCGACCGCGATCCGCAAGGCGCGCGCCGCCAACGATTTTCTGGCGCGCGAGGTGCAAAAGCGCCCCGACCGCTATTCGGGCTTTGCGCACCTGCCGATGCAGGACGCCGGAGCGGCGGCGGACGAGCTCGCCCGCTGCATGGGCGAGCTGAAATTCTGCGGCGCCATGATCAACGGCCACACCAATGGCCAGTATCTCGACGATCCCGCGCTCCATCCTTTCTGGGAGCGCGCCGAGGCGCTGGGCGCGACGATCTACATCCACCCGACCGATCCGCTGACGCCGGCGCCGGTGCTCGACGGCTTCACCGGGCTGCGGCGCGCCACCTGGGAATGGGGCTTCGAGACCGGCTCGCATGCGCTGCGCCTCGTGTTCAGCGGGCTGTTCGACCGTTTCCCGCGCGCCAAGGTCGCGCTCGGCCACCTCGGCGAGACCCTGCCCTATCTGCTGTGGCGGTTCGACAGCCGCGCCAGGCTCTACGGCATCAAGCTCGGCAAGCCGCCGTCGCAGTACATCAAGGAGAACATCGCCGTGACGACGTCGGGCATGTGCTCGGCCGAGCCGCTCGCCTGCGCGCTCAGCGCGCTCGGCGCCGACCGGGTGATGTTCGCCGCGGATTATCCGTTCGAGCAGGCCGAGGAGGCCGGGCATTTCATGGACACGGTGGCGCTGCCCGACAAGGTGCGCGAGGATATCGTGCGCAACAACGCAAAACGGTTTCTGAGGCTGCCGTGACCAGCGTCCTCGTCCTCGACAAATTCGCCGACGTCTATGAGCGCGAGCTCAAGAGACGGTTTCCCGGTCTGGCGATCCACAAGGCCGCGACCATGGCGGATATCGCGGTCGATCCGGCGCGCGTCGACGCGCTGTTCGCCTTCGGCATCGCGATCGACGACGGCCTGATCGCCCGCGCCACGAACCTCAAATGGATCGCGTCGCTGGCGACCGGCGTCGATCATTTCCTGCGTTGCCCGTCGCTGCGGCACGAGACGATCCTGACCTCGGCGCGCGGCATCCATGGGCCGGCGATGCGCGAGACGGTGGCGACGCTGATGCTTTCCCTGTCGCGCGATGTCGCGCGGCTCGTCACCAACAAGGCGGCGCATCGGTGGGATCGCGGCGAGCGCTGGCCGCTGCTCGCGGGCAGGACCGCGGTGGTGGTCGGCATCGGCGTGAGCGGCATCGCGATCGGCGAGCTGCTCAAGGCGTTCGGCATGCGCCTGATCGGCGTCACCCGTACGCCGCGGCCGATCGCGGGCTTCGACGCGATGATGCCGACCGCGCAGCTCGCCCGCGCGGCCGCGGAGGCGGACTTCCTCATCAACGTGCTGCCGGGCAGCGAGGAGAACCGCGGCATCTTCAGCCGCGCGGTCCTCACCGCGATGAAGCCCGACGCATTCTTCATCAATGTCGGCCGCGGCGAGACCGTGGACGAGGCGGCGCTGATCGAGGCGCTGCGGTCAGGGCGCATCGCCGGCGCCGGCCTCGATGTCTTTCAGCATGCGCCGCTCAAGCCGGACAGCCCGTTCTGGGATCTGCCCAATGTGGTGATCTCGCCGCAGATCGGCGGCTATTTCGTCGGCTACGAGGAGCAGGTGATTCCGCTGCTGATGGAGAATATGCGGCTGTTTCTCGCCGGGCGGCTCGGCGAGATGCAGAACGTGGTGGCGCATTGAGGTCGCGGCTCTTGCTTCCCCTGCGCGCAAGCGCGGCAGAGGGACGCAGGCGGTGGTGCAAGCGGCTTCAATCCAGCGGCTCGACCCTGACGATGGCGGCGCCGTGGTTGTTGCCGGTCCAGAAGCTCACCGGCGTGGTCGAGTTGTCGACGAAGACGCGGCGGATGTTGGTGCGCCGCGGCAGCAGGTACTCGACGAAGTCGCCGGTTTTCGGATCGAGCCGCGAGACGCGGTCGCTCAGCATCGAGCCGGTCCACGCCTCGCCGTTCTTGTCGGTGACGACGTCATAGGGCTCGGCCCATGGCGTCGGAAGCTGCCATTCCTGCACCTGGCCCGATTTCGGATCGAGCCGGCCCACGGCATTGCCGCCGTATTCGGCGAACCACAGGTGATCCTGCGCGTCGAAGCGGCCGCGGCGCGGGCGCGAGTTGGCGATCTCGCCCTTGAACACCGTGAGCTCGAGCGTCTTGGCGTCGAGCCGGCCGATGTCGGAGGAGGAGAAGTCGAGCAGATAGAGATTGTTCTCGGCGTCGGCCGGGATGCCGTAGGAGGTGATGCGCTTCTTCGTCGCCGGGTCCTCGAACGAGCCGAAGTTCTCCCATTTGCCGGTCGCCGGATCGAGCCGCAGGATCTGGGCGCGGTCCGAGTTCTTCACCCACACCTTGCCGTCGACGTCGGATGCGACCGGCGTCACGAATGCCTGCTGGGTCGCGTCGGTCTGCCATTCCTTCGGCACCGACCAGGTCTCGAACCTCTCCGTCTTCGGATCGAAGCGGGCGACGCCCGCCTGGTACATCATCGAGATCCACAGCTTGCCGGATTTCTCCATCTCGAGGTCGAGCGTGCCGATCGGGAAGCCGGGCTTGATCACCGGCAGCGGATATTCGGTGACCCTGAGCGTCCTCGGATCGAAGCGGCCGAGGAACTGCTCGCCGAACTCGGTGAACCAGACCTGCCCTTGCGCGTCGAGGATCACGTCGTGCGGCTGGATCTGCTTTCGCGGCAGGTCGTACTCGGTGACGATGACGTGCGTCGCGCGGCCCTTCGGGCGCGCCAGCGTCTTCAACGGGTAGCTCCAGGTCTCGTCCTTGGAGAGGTTGACCGAGGCGAGATACTCGGCGATCGCGCGCATGCCCGGCCCCTGGCCGAGGCTGCGGCGTGCATCGCCGATCAGCCGCTGGGGATATTCCGGCGTGCTGCCCGGATAATAGCCGGTCATGCGGTCGAACACCTGGACGAACTCGTCGGCGTCGTGGGTCGAGCGCGCGATGCGGTCGAGGTCGTGGCAGCCGATGCAGTTGAGCAGCGCCTTCTTCTGCCGATCGGCGCCCGGGAAGCTCGCGAGCCACTCGGCGTTGCTGAGCTGCGCCGGCAGGTTGCGGGTGGGCTTGAGCTTGAGGTCGACCATCGCGGTCTTCGCGGCCTCGACCTGCGCGGTCGCCTTGCCGTCGAGATCGTAGCCGATCGCGCGGATGGTCAGCGTATAGGCGCCGGGCTCGAGACGATCGGCCGGAAAGCGATAGTGCCCCTTGTCGTCGCTCACCACCGACACCGTGACGATCGAGCCCGCCTTCTTGGCGCTGACCACGACGCCTTCCATGGCGCCCTCGCGGTCCGAGCTGACCTGCCCGGCCAGCGCGTCGGTCGACTGCGCGATGGCGCCGCCGGGAAAGTGCAGCATGCAGGCCGCGAACACGGCGGCGATCAGGCGGGCGCGCATCAATGACCTCCCGGAAATCGTTGTTTTCGGAAATGCCGAATAGGGCGAGGCTAGACCTTCGCCAGGGGGTCTTCAAGAATACGTCAGTTCCGCTTTTGCATTTTCGAGCAAGCGCCGGCCTATGGCAGCATCGCCGTTGTCATGTCGTCATGCGCGGGCTTGATCCGCGCATCCACGTCTTGCTTTTGCTGCCAAGACGTGGAGGCCGGGACCCGGCCATGACGGAGTGAGATAGAGGGTCAACCGGCTCTACGGCGTGCGCGATCAACACGGGCGCCGAGCATCACCGAGGAGTCGCGCAGGATCCTGTTCGGGCAGACCGCCTCCGTGGTGCGCTGAGCAGCCCCTGCGGCGGCAATTGAGCGCGGCGGAATGAGTCGCTAACCTGCCTCACTTGTCGGTCGAGCATGATCGTCCCAAAAAGCCGCCAGATGCTTTGGGCTCATGCTCCTAGGGGTCGGGAGCGCACATGGCGTCAGGATACAAGCTGGTCACCTATGCGTCGGCGAACGGGCCGCGCGCCGGGCTCGTGATCGGCGAGGAGGTGTATGACGCCGCCGGGCTGACCGGCGAGCCCGCCTACGCGACGGTGAAGGGAATCCTCAACGACTGGGAGGCTGCGTCCGCCCGCTGCAAGGTGGTGGCGGCGGAGGCAAAGGACAGCATCGTCGAGCATTTCCCGCTGGCGCAGACCACCCTGCTCGCCCCGGTGCGCTGGCCGTCGGCGATCTATTGCGCGGGGGCGAACTTCTCCGACCACATGCTCGAGATGGCCAAGGTGCAGAACATCGCGCCCGAGCCCGATCCGCGCAGCGTCGGCCTGAAGCCGTGGCACTTCATCAAGGCCTCGCGCACCCTCGCCGATCCGGGCAAGACCGTCGTCCTGCCGAGCTATTCGAAGATGGTCGACTGGGAGGTCGAGCTCACCGCCGTGATCGGCAAGCCGGCGCGCAACGTGCCGGTCGCGCGCGCGCTCGATCACGTCGCCGGCTACACGGCGGCGAACGACCTCTCGGCGCGCGACCTCACCAAGCGCGCGCAGGTGCCGGATACATCGCCGTTCAAGTTCGACTGGCTCGGGCAGAAGAACTTCGACGACGCCTGCCCGCTCGGCCCCTGGATCGTGCCGGCCGAGGACATTCCCGATCCGCAGAACCTCGCGCTCAAGCTGTGGGTCAACGACGTGATCAAGCAGGACTCGCACACCTCGAAGATGATCTTCAGCCTCGCCGAGCAGATCGCGCACATCTCCTCGCGCCTCACCCTGCATCCGGGCGATCTCGTCCTCACCGGCACGCCCGCCGGCGTCGGCCTCGCGCGCAAGGAATTCCTCAAGGCCGGCGACGTGGTGAAGATCTGGGTCGAGGGCGTGGGGACGCTGACGAACACCATGGGGTGAGGTGAACGGTGCGCCGAACGCTGATAGCGGGCCCCATGCTGCTCGTGGCGGCACTCGCGTTTGGGGGCTTCGGTCGTTGGGGATACGCGATGGTCTTTCCCAAGGGATCCACGGAGGTCGTGCAACTCACCCCGGCGAAGCGCCTCGTGCTCCAGAGCCTGCGAGCCGAGACCAAATTCCAGCCGAACGACTATCCGCCGCTCGGCTATACGGGCGCAGAATCGGCCCAGGATCGGGCGCGCGGAACCGCCGCCGTGAATGGATTCATCGACGCGGTGCTCGCGCAACCCGACGGGCCCGTCCATGCCGAGGCGGTAAGTGCGCTCATCGATCCGGTCCTACAGCAGGTGGACCTGCTCGACACCGAGGATCGCGAGCGCACTTACGGCTATGTCCTGGAGGTCTGGTACATCCTCGGCTTCAAAGGGGCGACCGGGCACTTCGATGCCGGCTCCGCTTTTCGCAAACCCGAAGGATACGCCGAGCCGCTTCCGCCCGGCTGGCAGGCACCTGACAAGCCGCGGCCGATAGGTCAATGACGCGACGCGCTCCCTCTCGCCGCAAGACGCGCAAATCGGCGCGGCGCGCACCGAAGCGCGCGAAGATCGGCCGCATCTTCACCGGGGATCAGGCGCTGCACGAGCTGTTTCGCGAGCAGGCGGCCGCGGTGCTCGACGATGCGGAGATCGGCGAGGAGGAGAAGCAGGGCATCCTCGCCGCGATGACATGCCCGTGCTGCGGCACCGGGACGATGGGGTTCAGCGTCAGCCTGAAGCCGAAGCGGGGGAAGTTCGTCGCGGAATCGTAGGGTGGGCAAAGGCGCGTTGCACGCACCATCCGCGTGGGCAAAATCGCCGAAGCGCCTTTGCCCACGCGGCAACGTCAGCGCAAGGCGATTTTGCCCACCCTACGGCCAGCAATCAGCGTCACACCTTGATCTTCTCGTCCTCGGCGACGCGCTGCACGGCCGGGCGCTTCAGCATGCGGTCCTTGAAGGCGGTGTAGTTCTCGAGCTCGCTCATGGGCAGCTCGCTGCGCACGCCCCAGGTGTAGAAGACGAAGGCGTAGGGATCGAGCACCGAGTAGCGGTCGGAGAACCACTCGCGGCCCTCGAGCATGGCGTCGGTCTGCTTCATGTAGCCGTGGAAGGTCTTGAGGCCCATGTCCTTGAGGCCGGGGAAGGCGGACGTATCGGCAGTGTAGCGCTCGGGCCGGCGCGTATGGGCGTAGGCCGGATGCACGTTCACGGCGAAGAATCCGATCAGCGAAAGCGCCTTGGCCTCCGCTATCGCGTCGGTCGGCCACAGGCCGAAGCGCTTGCCGAGATAGGGCAGGATCGCGGTGTTCTCGGCGAGCGGCTCGCCGTTGTCGAGGCGCAGCGCGGGCACGCGCCCGAGCGGATGGATCTTGAGATAGGCCTCGGTCCTCTGCTCGCCCTTGGCGAGGTCGACGCGCTGCGGCGTGTATTTCTCGCCGCTCTCCTCGAGCACGATATGCGCCGCCATCGAGCAGGCGCCGGGGGAATAATAGAGGGTCAGCATGTTGCGCGTTTCTCCAAGACCGATCGTCATTGACGGAGTGCGTAGTTTACGACGTCATGGCCGGGCTTGTCCCGGCCATCCACGTCTTCATCGCGTGCAGAAAAGACGTGGATGCCCGGGACAAGCCCGGGCATGACGACGAGGAGTTGGCTTCGCTCACCTAGGACTTCGCCATGCGGAAGCCGAGCAGCGCCTCGCGCTCGTTCTCGTGGCGCCGCGCGTGCGAACGGATGCGCAGGAGGTCGCGCCGGGCGACGAGGCCGACCAGCGCGCGGTCGGCGCGGCGCAGGATCGGAACGCGCCCGGCGTCGGTCAGGGCCATGCGGTCGGCGAGATGGCCGGCGAGCTCGTCCTCGTAGCCGATGGTGAGGTCCTGCTCGGCCACCACGTCGCGCAGGCACTGGCCGGTCGGCCATCCCTCCATGGTCCAGCGCAGCACGTCGGAGCGCGACACCATGCCGACGAGGGTGCCGCTCTCGTCGACCACCGGATAGCTCTTGTGCCGGCGCGGCGCCGTCGGCGCGGAAAAGAAGGCGATCACCTCGGCGATCGGCATCTCGGCCGGCAGCGTCTCGACGGGCGTCGCCATGATGTCGAGGACGCGCGTGGTCTCGAACGGATCGATCGCGTATTCGCGCGTCACGTGGTGGCCGCGGCGCGCCACCTTCTCGGTGAGGATCGAGCGGCGCAGCAGCAGCACCGTGGTCGCATGGGCGAAGATGCAGCCGACCGTCACGGGCAGGAGGCCGCCCACGTTGTGGGTGAGCTCGAGCGCGAACACGATCGCGGTGAGCGGCGAGCGCATGGTGCCGCCCATGATCGCGGCCATTCCGACCAGCGCCCAGTCGTTGGGGTGGCCGACGGGGAGCACGACGCCGAACAGGGCGCCGAGGGTGCCGCCCATGATCAGGAGCGGCGCCAGCACGCCGCCCGAGGTGCCGGAGCCGAGCGCGATCGACCAGATGATCGCCTTGACGAGCATGAGCCGGATGACGGCACCGTTGCCCATGTCGCCGCGCAGCAGCGCCGCGATGTTGTCGTAGCCGACGCCGAGCGCGTGCGGCTCGATCAGCCCGCCGAGGCCGATGACGAGGCCGCCGATCGCCGGCCACCACATCCAATGGATGGGCAGGCGCGCGAACAGATCCTCGGCGGCGTAGACCATCTGCGTCAGCATGCCGGAGAAGAGGCCGCCCGCGATGCCGACGCAGGCCGCGAACACGAGCCCGAGCGGTCCGAGCGTCGCGGTGTCGGGCATCGGAAACAGGACGCCGCCGCCGAGCAGATAGGGCCGCCAGGCGGCGGCGATGATGGACGCGATCGCGACCGGCACGAAGCTGCGCGGCTTCCACTCGAACAGCAGGAGCTCGACCGCGAGCAGCATGGCGGCGACCGGCGTGCCGAAGGTCGCGCTCATGCCGGCGGCGGCGCCGGCCACCAGCAGCGTCTTGCGCTCGGCGTTGGAGAGCTGGAAGAACTGCGCGAACAGCGAGCCGAAGGCGCCGCCCGTCATGATGATCGGACCTTCCGCGCCGAACGGGCCGCCGGTGCCGATCGAGATCGCCGACGACAGCGGCTTGAGCAGGGCGACGCGCGGCTGGATGCGGCTCTTCCCGATCAGGATCGCCTCCATCGCCTCGGGAATGCCGTGACCGCGGATCTTCTCCGAGCCGAAGCGCGCCATCAGGCCGATGATCAGGCAGCCCACCACCGGGATGAGCACCGACAGCGGGCCGAGATGGTCCGGGATCCGCGTCGAGGCGGCAGAGAACTCGCTGTAATATGCGATGTTGGTGGCGAGCGCGATCATGCGCGACAAAAGCCAGGCGGCGGCGGCGCCGGCGGTGCCCACCACGACGGCCATTCCGACCAGCAGAAGGACGCGCGGGTCGGTGCTGAAATCGCGCAAACGATCGCCGCCGTGCGGCTCGGCGCCGTGTCCGGAGCCAAGTTTGGAGCCAAGTCCGGCGCCAAGTCCGGCGAGCGCGGCGGAATTCGACTGGCCCCGCGCACCGCGCGCAGGAGAAGCATCGCTGGTCATGCAAAAAATCCGTGTCGGGAGAGAGCCGGCGCTTTATATCGCACTGCGATATGATTTGAAGACCTCGTTTGCATGACTCTGGAGGGGAGTTCCGCATGGCACGCAAGGCTCGAGCTGGCCGGCTGCGGCCGGCCGATTACCGGCGGCTTGCCGAGTTCCGCTACCTGCTGCGGCAATTCCTGATGTTCAGCGAGGAGGCCGCCGAGCGCGCCGGCCTCACGGCGCAGCAGCATCAGGCGCTGCTGGCGATCAAGGGATCGGGCGCCGCGCAGCCGCTGACGGTCGGCGAGCTCGCCGGCCGGCTCGGCATCAAGCACCACAGCGCGGTCGGCCTCGCCGACCGGCTGCTGGCGAAGTCGCTGGTGCGGCGGCGGGCGGGCTTGCGCGACCGCCGCCAGGTGATGCTGCGGCTCACGCCCCGGGCCGAACGGCTGCTCGCCCGGCTGTCGGCCGCCCACCGCGCCGAGCTGGAGCGGCTCGCGCCGCTGCTGCAGGAGCTGCTCGCGCATTTCGGCAAGGCCGGCGCGACGAGGGCCGGTTGAGGCGGCTTGCCACGGCGCACGGGCGAGCGCGGGTTCGTTCCGCCGGACTGCGCCTTCGCGCGTTCGGCTTCGGCGGACCGGCGCGCAGCGGCGGGCGGCGGCAGCAGCGCGTTGATGGCGTGCGCGGCCGAAATCGGGTTTGCTCCGCCAAAGTCCGCCCAGCCGCGCGGCGGCGGCGACCGCGGCCCAAGGGTCGCGTCTTTCGTCGCGTCTTTCGCCGCGTCTTTCGCCGACATCGGGTTTGTTTCGCCAAACGCCCCGCAGCCTTGCGGCGGCGGCGACCTCGCCCCAAGGGTCGCGGCATGGCCGCGGCGCGGCCGGGACCCGCGCGGCATCGAACGCCCGGATGGCCGACTTTCGCCGCGACAGCGCGCGGCGCTCGTAGCGCTCGAGCCGCATCAGCCGCGCCGTGATGTCGCCGGCGGCCGCGAGCCCTTCGGCCATGATCTGCGCGCGCACGCGGCGGATGCGGGCGATATCGACCTGCGCCTCGGCGATGCGCAGCGCGGCGGCGCGGCGCGGCTCGCCCGCATCCTCCCCGGCGATCCGTCGCGCCAGGGCGGCCGCTTGCGCCGCGAGCGCCGGATCGGCGAGCACCGGCTGGTTGAGCCCGTGGCGCAGCGCGTTGCGCGCGCTCTTGCGCTTGCCGGCGGCCGTGCGCGGCCCGGTGCTGCGCGCCGCATTGGCGCGGTTGGCGGCGTGCACTTTTTCATTGACGCATGGCGTTGCGGGCGAATGGGCATCGAGCCCGCCGCGATCGCCGGTGAGGTGAGCACGATGCCCGCGCCCCCCACCCTCCCCCGCAAGCGGGCGAGCGGGAGAGAGCGGCACGAGCGCGGGAGGGAGCCCGACCTCGGTGCTCACCTCATATCCCCTCGCGCTGGTCATGCCGGCTCGTTCCCCGCGGCGGGCACCAGGGTCAACTGCCCGTCCTCGACCGGCGCCAGGGCGGCCCGCTCGGCCGCCTCGGCGGCGGCGCGCGCCCGTTCCGCCGCGCGGCGGTTGTCGATCGCATGGAGGGCGGCGGCGCGGCGAAGCTCGGCCGCGGCGAGCATGCGCTCGATGCGGTCGAACTGATCGATGCGGGCCGCGAACGTGCTGGTGGCGACGTCGCTGATGTCGAGCCCGGCGGCGGAGAGCTGGGCATTCACCTCCGCGAGCGCCGCCGGCTTGCGCGCCGCCCAGTCGCGCGCCTTGATGTCCGCCTTGACCGCATACTCCATCCCGCGCAGGATTTGCGCCATCCCGTCGCTCGCCCCGACCGTGAACATGCCCGCCTTGATGCGGCGCAGCCGCACCACGTCCCAGGTCAGGTCGGCGACGTCGCGCGCGCTGATCTCCTCGATCACATTGGCCGGCGCGATCGCCGCCCTGATGCGGGCGGCGAGCTGCTGATAGGCCGCCGCATCCTCGCCGTTCGCGAGACTCGCCGGCGGCAGCGGGTCGGCGGAAGGGTCGGCGGTGATCACGTCGCGTGTGCCTGCCATTGCGGCCTCCATTCAGATCGGAATTCAGATCGGGTCCTCGTCCGGCGCAGCCCAGCGTGCGCTTGCGCCGGCCCCAGTGGTGACCTATGCTGCGGCCGCGTGCAACACGAATGATGCGTATCCGTTTCGATAGTGTATCTGAAATCAAAGGGGACGGCATGGCACGGGGCGGACGGCGGGCGGGCGCGGGACGCAAGGCGAGCGGCAAGGTCGCGATGCTGGTGCGGGTGAGCCCGAAGGTGCGCGGCGCGATCGAGCGCGAGGCGCAGCGCAGCTCCCGCTCGCTCTCGGCGCAGGCCGAGGCGATCCTGCTCGACGCGGCGCTGGAGCGCTCGCGCGGCGAGCGCAAGTCGCGCGCGCTCGCCTACCTGATCACCCAGGCCGGCAAGGTGATGGAGGCCGCCGCGCGCAACGAGGGCGCGGCGTTCGACTGGCAGACGAGCCGGTTCGACTGCGAGGCGCTGCAGGCCGCGATCGCGCGCCTGCTCGAGCGCATGGGACCGCAGGGCGCGGCCGAGCGGTCACGCTACGCGCCATATCCGACGCCGGCCGACCTCGGCCGCACCGCCGCCGAAACCGTGCTGGCGATCGCGACCCTCGACAAGGCGCGGGCGCACGAGCTCGCGGCCCTGCGCAACGCGCCGATCGGGTCGCCGTTCTACGGGTTGCCGCAGGTGGCGGAGGATCTGGGGTTGGGGTGAACAACGCGGGTGGCGTGAGCGCCGCGCGAAAACGGTCGCACGAACCCGGAGCTGCGCGGTCCATCGCGCGACGGTGCCATCGGGCGCGAGGTGGAACGCAGCGCACGGGACCATTCGTGGTGGCGCGAGGGCGTCGTCATGCTATACTGTTTCCATGAGTCCCAACGCCAAAGAGATTCTTCGGCACGTGGAGTCCTGGCCCGAAGAGGATCAGGAAGAGCTGGCGGCGCTGGCGCGCGAGATCGAGGCCCGCCGAACGGGGGTCTATACACTGAGTGCCGATGAGATGGCCGCGATCGATGCAGCCCGCCGCAGCGGACTTGCATCGGATGACGTTGTCGCAGCTTTTTGGAGGCGGTACGGCGTTGCATGAAGGTTCGCTATCGCGAACTGGCGCTCTCCGATCTCGACCGGATTTTTCGCTACCTCGACGCGCGCAGTCCGAACGGCGCGCGGAACGTCATTGACGCCATACACGCGGCAATCGAAGACATCGCGGCGCATCCGCTCAGTGCCCGGCGCAGTTCTGATCCAAGCGTCCGTATCAAAGTCGTTGGACGATACGGGTACAAAATCTTCTTCAGCGTGGAGACGGAGTGGGTGGAGATTCTGCACGTGCGTCACGGGGCACGACGGCCTTGGCCGCCGGAAGGTGGGTGACACTGCAAGCAACATAAGGATCGTCCCATGGAGCGGGCAAAGATTTTCTGGTTGGGCCGGTCCCAGGCGGTGCGGCTTCCGAAGAATTACCGCTTTCCAGGAAAGGAAGTGCGCATTCGCCGACACGCCAATGCGGTGATCCTCGAGCCGGTCGCCCAAGATTGGGCATGGCTCGATTCCATCGACGGCGAGCTGGACCAGGACTTCGTCGAAGCCGTCGGCGAGTGTCCGAACGATCAGAAGCGTGCCGCTCTCCAGAAGCAGTTCCGCTGATGCGCCAAGTGCTCGACGGAAAGCCAGCGGCAAGGTGGCGATGCCGGTGCGGGTGAGCCCGAAGGTGCGCGGCGCCATCGAGCGCGAGGCGCAGCGCAGCTCCCGCTCGCTCTCGGCGCAGGCCGAGGCGATCCTGCTCGAGGCGGCGCTGGAGCGCTCGCGCGGCGAGCGCAAGGCGCGCGCCCTCGCCTACCTGATCACCCAGGCCGGACGCATGCCGGCAAGGTGATGGAGGCCGCCGCGCGCGACGAGGGCGCGGAGGCTCGACTGGCAGGCGAGCCGGTTCGACCTCGAGGCGCTGCAGGCCGCGATCGCGCGCCTGCTCGAGCGGATGGGACCGCCGGGCGCGGCCGAGCGGTCGCGCTACGCGCCATATCCGACGCCGGCCGACCTCGGCCGCACTGCCGCCGAAACCGTGCTGGCGATCGCGACCCTGGACGAGGCGCGCGCGCACGAGCTCGCGGCCTTGCGCAATGCGCCGATCGGGTCGCCGTTCTATGGGGTGCCGCAGGTGGCGGAGGATCTGGGGTTGGGGTGAGGGCCAAAGCCGTTGCGGCTGTCGCGCCTCAATGCTATATATCAATGATATCTGACATGAGGTGGCCCCATGGAGCGGGCAAAGATCTTCTGGTCGGGCCGATCCCAGGCGGTGCGGCTTCCGAAGAATTACCGGCTTCCGGGAAAGGAAGTGCGCATTCGCCGACACGCCAATGCGGTGATCCTCGAGCCGGTCGCCGATGATTGGTCTTGGCTCGATTCCATCGCCGGCAAACTGGACCAGGACTTCATCGAAGCTGTCGCCGAGAGTCCGGACGAGCAGAAGCGTCCCGCTCTCCACAAGCTGTTCCGCTGATGCGCTATCTGCTTGATGCGAACGTGGTCATCGGTCTGCTGAACGATGCGAGATCGAAGCTCGCGCGGCGCGCGCGACGGGAAAGACCTGCCGATATCTCGATTTCCGCGATGGTCGCGCATGAGCTTTTCTATGGCGCGTTCAAGAGTGCGCGGGCGAGCCAGAACGTGGCGTTGGTCGATGGCCTCCAATTCACCGTCATCGAGTTCGATAAGGAGGACGCGCGACACGCCGGCGAGGTGCGCGCCCTGCTCGCCTCCAGAGGAACGCCGATCGGTCCCTACGATGTCCTGATCGCCGGACAGGCCAAGGCGCGCAACCTGACGCTCGTCACGCACAATGCGAACGAATTCGGGCGGGTCCCCGGGCTGCGCCTGGTTGATTGGCAGGCCTGATCGGCTCGAGGTGCGAGATGCAGCGATGCTGGTGCGGGTGAGCCCGAAGGTGCGCGGCGCCATCGAGCGCGAGGCGCAGCGCAGCGGACGCTCGCTCTCCGCGCAGGCCGAGGCGATCCTCTTGGAGGCGGCGCTGGAGCGCTCGCGCGGGGAGCGCAAGGCGCGCGCGCTCGCCTACCTGATCACCCAAGCCGGACGCATGCCGGCAAGGTGATGGAGGCCGCCGCGCGCAACGAGGGCGCGGAGGCTCGAGTGGCAGACGAGCCGGTTCGACGCCGAGGCGCTGCAGGCCGCGATCGCGCGGCTGCTCGAGCGTGGGCCCGCCGGGCGCGCCGGAGCGCTCACGCTACGCGCCATATCCGACCCCGGCCGACCTCGGCCGCACCGCCGCCGAAACCGTGCTGGCGATCGCGACCCTCGACAAGGCGCGGGCGCACGAGCTCGCGGCCTTGCGCAACGCGGCGATCGGGTCGCCGTTCTATGGGCTGCCGCAGGTGGCGGAGGATTTGGGGTTGGGGTGAGGAGGGGAATCTGCCATCGGGGCTATCTACAGGCGGCGCCCCGATTCCCATTCTGTTGACCAGGGATGAAGTGCACGATTGACCGGTGCGCTCACGACCGAACATCAGGCGGAGTTTGCGCCGACATCGCGTTTACTAATTCTTCGCCTGTAGTTGTTTTCGTATAATTCATCCAAGTACGCGGCCACATCGACGTCTAGCATGGACGGCTTGTGACCGATGTCCCAGGTAGTCAGATACACGATCAGGGTACGCCAGATGTTCGTCCATTCAGGGTGATGGTCGATGCGGTCAATGAACCGCGAGGCAGTGCTCATAAAGTGAATGGCATCATCAAAGCTTTCAAAATCGAACGTCCTCATGAGTTCGACCCGCTCTCCGTCGTCGCGTGCTCGGCTCACGACGCGCCACGCGGCTAGGCGAGTTGCCAACCGTCCAAGATTCTCTTCGTCTAAAGGCTGGATTTTCAGCAGAGGAAATGGATAGTTTACTTTCACTAAAATAGGTGCCTTGCCTATCAAATTCCCAACTTCTTTGACTAGATCAGCGAGATCATTGGCAACGCTAGTTATGTTTACCGAGCGCGCCTGCAAGTCAACGAAACTCCGGATGGAGTCCGGCAAAGCGTCCCGCGGTGGAAGTTGAGCGCCATCGATTAGCAACGGCACAATGGTTTTGTTTTGCTGAAGACTGGCATCGATTTCTCTCCGGACCCAGTCATCCGTCTGATCTATACGACGCCGACCAACTTCATCGGAAATGGATAGCCAACTCTTGCCGATTACGACTATTACGACCTTGGCTTGGCGCTGAGCGCCTTCGATGCGGGATGGCCAAACCTCGGCGGCTCTTACATTCTCGGTATCAATGAACACGCAGTCATGGCCGTAGGCGCTCCGCAATTGCGCCGCGAGCCACTGAGAGAAGATGGCACTATCGAGCCGCCGATAGCTGATGAAAACATCACACGCCGACATTGGAGCCCCATTGGCGAAGGAAGCTTCAAGATTATCAGGCAAAAATGTCTCATGCAACTGTAGTGAGAATATACTCGAAGGTTCCCGTTCAGCTTCGGGGCCTAAATGACGTCTCCGCTTCGATGCTATCCATAGCCTCGGCGAGTTTGAAGTCGAGGGAAGTCAAGCCACCAGCGTCGTGGGTCGTCAGCGTGACTTTTATCTTGTTGTATACATTCAACCATTCCGGATGGTGGCCCAATTTCTCCGCCACCAAAGCAATTCGAGTCATAAAGCCGAAGGCTTCGCCGAAGTCGTTGAATATGAACTCCTTTCTTATCGCATCTCGATCCGGAAGTTCTTGCCATCCCTTTAGGCTAGCTAGGGCGCTCTCACGAGCTTCACCCGCAATGATTGTCGCTGGCAAGACAGGCCTCCCCTGGCAAATGACAAGCGCGAGACGTCCGTGGACCAAATGTCTACCTCGGCCCAGGGATTATTCAAGACATGGCCTGCGGTGGGTACATCCAGACCAGCACGTCACGGTACGCGATCCGTCCGGGCCGAAAGCACCGCAGCGCAACTCATCCTCATGGTTGCGCAGAGTCGATCTCACGGTCCCTCGGAGCATCCCAGACTTGAGCGGTCTTGTCCAACGAGCCGCAAATCGTCCGGGCGAACGGCAACGGAATGATGCACCCAGCTTGCATGGCGGCGGGGCTTGCGATCTCACAGCCCCTCGCACTGTCCCAGACGCGGGCGGTCAGCAATGCGTGGCCCGTCGGGCTGCAGGCGGCGAAATAAGCCCAATTTTATGGCCGCAGAGCAGCCCGCCGAAACCATGCTGGCGGGCGCGATCCTCGATCAGGCGCGGGAACTCGCGGTCTACCGCAATGCGCCGATCGGTCGGTGTTCTATGGGCTGCCACGGTCGGCAGGAACCTGGGTCTCGGATGAGGGCCGGGGACTTCGATTTCCCCCAGCGTACCAGCTGCAGGCCTGGGGGTCGCGAGTTCAAATCTCCCCGCTCCGACCACTTACCCCCATGATCCGGCGCGATTTATAGCTGCTGCTCGAATCATAGCCAATCGCCCCAAGTCGCCAAGCAAAGGCCTCGAGCTTTGCGACATCGACGTCTCAAAGGAGCTAGGCGGACTTGCGCTGATCACAGATGAACACTCGAGCAGACCGCCGCATCCCTACCGAACCAATCCATAGCCGACTGCTAGATGGTCGATTTCAGGTTTCGAATCGTCTACCATGGGGCTTCTACACCGAAAGGGCATTTTGGCGCCCTCTTGTACCCTGTCCCGTGCGCCCAGGGGCCGACGATGGCCAACGATACAATCAGGAACGTGTTCATCAGTCACGTCCACGAGGACGATGAAGGCCTGGGCAAGCTGCGCGACTTGCTTGGAAAGAGGGGCATGACAATCCGGGACGGTTCGATCAATGAGGACAAACCTAACGAGGCCAACTCGCCGGACTACATCAAATTCAAGATCCTCGCCCCGCGCATCAACTGGGCCGGCACGTTCATTACCTACATCACGCCGCACACCAAGGACAGCGAGTGGGTGGATTGGGAGATCGAATATGCGGAAAAGCAGGGGAAGCGGATCGTCGGCATTTGGGCGCACGGTCACAAGGAGTGCGAGGTCCCGGAAGCCCTGAAGAAATATGCCGATACGGTGGTCCCTTGGAACGCCGAAAAAATCATGGATGCCATCGACGGCAAGCGCACCGATTGGGAGAAGCCCGACGGGCAGTCCCTCCCACCGCGCGATATCGCGAGGGCCAATTGCTGATGGAAGCCCAGCCGAAAATCTACTCCTATGTCGTCGCACGGGACTTCGGTTTCGCTCCGAATCCGTTCCACGGCGTCTGTACGCTCGCGACCTGCAAACCGAGGATCAGGAAGGCTGCGGCGCTCGGGGACTGGATCGTCGGTACGGGCAGCGCGGTCCGGAATCGGGCAGGCTTCACAGTCTTCGCAATGAAAGTAGAGGAGGCGCTGACGTTTGACCAGTATTGGTCTGACGAGCGGTTCTTCCAAAAGCGTCCGGACCTCCAGGGAAGCAAGAAGCAGGCTTTCGGGGATAACATTTATCACCGGAAGGCCCTGGGCTCCGGGTGGCTACAATTGAATTCACACCACTCTCTACCCGACGGACGGCCCAATCCGCGCAATGTCGGGACGGACACGAGCGTGAACCGCGTCCTGATCTCCCGGACCTTCACATACTGGGGCGGCTCTGGCCCTCAGATCCCTGCGCGTTTTCGCGATTATCACGGCGAGGACATCGTACTCGCAGGCCGTAATCACCGGAGCAAGTTTTCCGACGCGTTGGTCAAGGAATTTCTGGAATGGCTCGTACCGCTCGCGCATGAGGGATATGTGGGAGAGCCTCTCGACTGGGATCGGACGGCATGAAGACCCCGCCCCCAACATTCTTCATTGGTGACTACGACCGGCTGACTCGAGAAACCGACCGGTTCGGTCCGAACGAGATCGCCCCTGTGTTGCTAGGACTCTTCGGAGAGGTGGGCGGCGTCATGGCGGCGGCGAAGAAGCACCGACGGGAAGGAAGCGCTTTCGTCGGCTATCGTCGGGCGGTCGAGGAGGAGTTCGGCGACGCGCTCTGGTATCTTGCGGCGCTCTGCCGGCGGTTCGGCATCGGTCTGGACTCGGTGCTAGTTTCCGCCACTTCGCAGCAAGATTACGCCAGGATTATCGCAGCGAGCGATGTTCCGGCCGGCGCGGTCTCGCAGGTCTCGGCTCCGCCTAATGCAGGAGTTCTTGACGATGTACTGCTCCGCCTCGGTGCTGCCGCCGCGGACCTCCTGAACGTTGCGAACGATTCAAGAAACGTCGCACAGAAGATAACGGCTTTTGCCGACTCGTTTCTCAAGTCCCTCAGGGCCGCTGAGGTATCTTTCGCGGAGATCGCAGATTCGAACGTCAGGAAGGTGCGCGGCCGCTTTCTCGATCCCGTGGCTTCCGAGCTTCCGACGTTCGACCAAGATTTCGGCGAGGATGAGCGTCTGCCCGACCATTTCGAGATCGTGATCCGTGAGCGCAGTGGCGGTCGAAGCATCCTTGAGATGAACGGGGTCGTGATCGGCGATCCTCTCACCGACAACATCGCCGACAGAGATGGTTACCGTTTCCACGATGTCTTTCACTTCGCCCATGCCTCGATCCTGCACTGGTCACCGACCTTCCGTGCGCTGATTAAGCGCAAACGCAAGAGCGATCTCCATGTCGACGAGACCCAGGACAGCGGTAGGGCTATTGTGGTAGAGGAAGGCCTATCAGCATACGTGTTCTCCCACGCGAAACAGCTCGATTTCTTCATGGGACAGAAATCGCTGTCATTCGATCTCCTTAAGACCGTCCGCCAGTTCGTTGAGGGCTACGAGGTAGATGCATGCCCTTTGAGGCTCTGGGAAGATGCTATCCTGCAAGGGTACGATGTCTTCCGTCGGCTGCGTGCGGAAAATGGTGGGATCGTTTCTGGCAGTCGGTTGCGGCGGCGGCTCGAATTTCGTTCGCTCGGAGGATCCAGATGAGCGCAGCAAGCGAGTTCGTGGCCGGGATTCAGAGCGCTTCGTTCGCCGACGTCTTCAATCCCTATTCGGACGTTTGCGCGGTACACGACAAGCCAGCCGCCCCCGTGAAACGGTCGAAATCCTTGCGCGACATACTCGAGGCCGCCGCTGCGAGAGGAGTGCATTCCTTGTGGATAGGTCGCGATCTCGGTTATCGCGGCGGCCGCCGCACGGGGCTCGCGTTGACCGATGACATGCATGTCTCTGTTCATGCCGCGCGTTGGGGCGTCGCAACCGACCGCTACACCAAGGGGCAACCGGTCAAGGAGCGTACGGCGGAGATCGCTTGGCGGGTGCTGGAGCGCATCGACGTTCCAGTCTTCCTCTGGAACGTGTTCCCGCTTCATCCGCACGAGCCGGAGCGCCCGTTCACGAACCGATCGCACCGCGCGCGTGAGCGCGCGGCCGGCGAGGAAATGCTCTCGGAACTGATGTCGTTGGTCCGCCCGGAGGTGGTCGTGGCTCTGGGCGCCGATGCGGCGCGCAGTTCGGCGCGGATGGCGCCGGCTCTTACGGTGCGCGTCCGCCATCCGAGTTACGGCGGACAAGCGCAATTTCTAAGCCAGATGTCCGAGCTTTACCAGCTGCGCGCCTGCGCGATGCGGAAAGATGATCTGTTCGACCGCTCGTGCGCATCGTAGTGTGTTGTTGGCGCCGATCGATGTCGCCGGCCGCCTTCCGGAACCTGACGTATCGAACTTAAGCACGTCGAAACATATGGTGCAGACATGCCGCTAACTTTGTTATTCGGCGTGGAAAATTGACCCCCTGAGCCGGGGGATCGGCGTCCAAAATTGACCCCCTGAAGTGTAGCCGTCGCAGGCTTCCCGCTTTGATTCGAAGCGGGTGGTCAGGGGATGCTGGTCGTGGAGACGATTGCGCGGATTCGGCGCGAGCACTTCGTCAAGGGCAAGACGATCCGGGAGATTGCTCGGGACCTCGGGATATCCCGCAACACGGTCCGCCGGGTGTTGCGGTCGGGCGAGACGTCATTCGAGTACGAGCGCGAGGTCCAGCCGCGACCGAAGCTCGGGCGATGGACGGCGGAGCTCGACGACCTGCTGGCCAGCGACGCGGCCAAGCCCGCCCGCGAGCAGTTGACGCTGATCCGGCTCTTCGAGGAGCTGCGCGGCCGGGGCTATGACGGCGGCTACGATGCGGTGTGGCGCTACGCCAGGCGGTGGAGCAAGGAGCGCGGACAAACGACGGCGGCGGCCTACGTGCCGCTCAGCTTCGCGCCGGGGGAAGCCTATCAGTTCGACTGGAGCCACGAGATCGTCCTGCTGAGCGGCGTGACGACGACCGTGAAGGTCGCGCATGTCCGGCTGTGCCACAGCCGCATGCTGTTCGTGCGCGCCTATCCGCGCGAGACGCAGGAGATGGTGTTCGACGCCCACGATCGCGCGTTCGCGCTGTTCCGGGGCGCCTGCCGGCGCGGCATCTACGACAACATGAAGACGGCGGTGGAGACGGTCTTCGTCGGCAAGGACCGGCTCTACAATCGCCGCTTCCTGCAGATGTGCAGCCATTACCTGGTCGACCCAGTCGCCTGCACGCCGGCCTCCGGCTGGGAGAAGGGGCAGGTCGAGAACCAGGTCGGTCTCGTGCGCGAGCGCTTCTTCACGCCGCGGCTGCGGTTCAAGACCTACGACGAGCTGAACGCCTGGCTCACCGACAAGTGCATCGCCTACGCCAAGGCGCATCACCATCCCGAGCTGGGCGAGCAGACGATCTGGGAGGCGTTCGAGGCGGAGCGGCCGAAGCTCGTTCCCTACGCCGGTCGCTTCGACGGATTCCACGCCGTGCCGGCCTCGGTCTCCAAGACCTGCCTGGTTCGCTTCGACAACAACAAGTACTCGGTGGCGGCCAGCGCGGTCGGCCGGCCTGTCGATGTTCAGGCCTATGCGGATCGTATCCGTCATCCGCCAGGACGGCAGGATCGTCGCCGAGCATCCTCGCGCGTTCGGCCGCGGCGACACGGTCTATGACCCTTGGCACTACGTGCCGGTGCTCGCCCGCAAGCCGGGCGCCCTGCGCAACGGCGCGCCGTTCAAGGACTGGGTGCTGCCGGCCGCGATGGAGCGTGTGCGGCGCAAGCTCGCCTTAGCCGACGACGGCAATCGGCAGATGGTCGATATCCTCACCGCGGTGCTCACCGACGGGCTGCCGGCGGTCGAGGCCGCTTGCGCCGAGGCGACCGCCCATGGCGTCCACTCCGCCGACGTCGTCCTCAACATCCTGGCTCGTGAGCGCGATCCCGGCCCGCCGGCCACGATCATGACCCCGGCCGCGCTGACGCTGCGCCATGCGCCCATCGCCGATTGTGCCCGCTACGACAACCTCAGGAGGACCAACTGATGAACGATCCCAGCTCTTCGACCTCATGGGCGAGCTCAAGCTCTACGGCATGAAGGCCGCCTTCGACGAGATCATGGCCACCGCCGTCAAACGCCAGCATGAGCCCCAGCGCATCGTCGGCGATCTGCTCAGCGCCGAGATCAGCGAGAAGCAGACGCGCTCGATCAAGTACCAGCTCACGATCGCCAAGCTGCCGCTCGCCAAGGACCTCGACGACTTCCGGTTCGAGGGCACGCCGATCAACCAGACGCTCGTGCACGATCTCGCCGGCGGCGGCTTCATCGCCCAGCAGCGCAACGTCGTGCTGGTCGGCGGCACCGGCACCGGCAAGACTCATCTTGCCATCGCGATCGGGCGCAGCTGCATTCGATCCGGCGCCCGCGGCCGGTTCTACAACGTCGTCGATCTCGTCAATCGGCTCGAGACCGAGGCCCGCAATGGCCGCCAGGGCCGGCTTGCCGATCAGCTCACCCGCCTGGACTTCGTCATCCTCGACGAGCTCGGCTATCTGCCGTTCGCCCAGTCCGGCGGCCAGCTCCTGTTCCACCTCGTCAGCCGGCTCTACGAGCGCACCTCGATCGTCGTCACCACCAACCTTGCCTTCGGCGAATGGCCGAGCGTGTTCAGCGATCCCAAGATGACAACCGCGCTGCTCGATCGGCTCACCCACCACTGCGACATCATCGAGACCGGAAACGACAGCTGGCGCTTCAAGAGCCGGGCCGACGATCAGCCCACAACCCGCGCTCGCGCCGTCTCCGCTACCCCGACCGGCTCCGACGGCGCGAGCGCTACCGTCCGGACTCGTGGCTCAAAGGGGTCAAAATTGGACGCCGATCGAGGGTCAAAATTGGACGCCGATTGACAGCTAACTTTGCGCCGCCTGCACGCCGGCGACCTTGCCTCGGCCAGTCCGCCTCGGCCCACCGAAATTCCGTCGCTGGGTGTGAAGCACCTCAGAATTCACGCCGTTTAGGTGTGGGAAAAACAAGCATGGCGGTCCCGCGCCTACAGATCAATGTTGCCATTCGGTATCCTCGAACGGTGAAGCGGATTGTACCTGCATGTCCGCCACCTACGCCGACGCCGCAGCAAACGCTGCTGACGAGCGGACATTGTGCTCCCCGTTGGACTCGTTCGGCTTGCCGGCAACGCCGTGCGCCCCTCAGGCCTGCAGCTGCCGCGCAATGTCGACGTTCGAGAGCCAGCCGAGCATCGCCTCGTCGGGCTTGCCGGTGGCTGTGACGATCACGTCCTGGCACCCGGAAATCGCCTCCATGGCGCTCTTGGCGTCGGCAAGAGTGCCGCTCTGCGCGACATAGGCCAGTGTCTTGGTAATGAACTCTCGGAACTTGCTGCCGACCTTCGATTGGTATGGAAGGTCCAGAACCTTGCCCAGCGCGTCGCTCTGGATGATGACCGGGGTTGCCTGCTGCGCCCCGAGAACCAGCATCTCCATCCATACGGAGCGGTGCAGGATGCCGACACAGACGCCATCCTTCCTGACGATCAGCACCCGCGAGATCTTCTGCCCGTTACTGCCGACATGATCGAACAGGCCCTGGACGTCCTTCAGCGTCAAGTCGTCAAGCTTATTGCTGTCGGAGAGAAACGCCTTGATGATGGAGTTGGCAGGCATCATCTTCTCGGCAATGCGGATGACCTTGAGCCGTTCCGAGACGGAGCGGACCACGTCCAGGGTGCTGCGGCTCGCCGACTCGAAATTCTCCTTGGAAAAATAGAACGCGAGGACGGTGCCAACCCAGGTTCCGAGCAAGGGCAGCAGCCCAGTGAATATCGTCTGGGCCGTCGCTTGCACGTCGGCCGCCCCACCTCTAGCGCCCGCGGCGATGATCACCGTGAGCCCCAGCAGCACCACTCCGATGGAGGAGCCGATCACGACGTATATGCCGAGCTTGGCACGATAAATCGTCTGCTTGTCTGAATCCGAATCTGCCATCCTCACCGTCCTCACCGAGCCTGTCGTCTCATTCCTGGCGCCCGCATGTGGGATAGCTGATCGCCGCCGGCCCCGATTGTTTATGCCGAGCGGATGCCGCGTGGCCGATCCTCGGGTCGGCCACGCGGTGACCACCGAGCCATCACCTGCAACACGCGGCGCGAGGCCTCTTCCGGATCTTCCGCTGCGGCTGCGGCAGTCAGGTCGAGCCAGCAGCCGCGGGCCTCCGCGGCCTCCCGGTATCCGCCGGCGAATTCGGCGATGTCGTCCAGCGTCTCGCGATAGCCCGAACCGATCTCCTCGTGATCCAGCGCGTCGCTCGCATCCAGCAGATGCAAGGCGATCGCCACGTCGCGCGTCGCCCCGCCGAAGCCGCCGAGCGCCACCAAAGCATGATGCTTCTTCAGGGCCAGCAGAGCCTCGTGCGGGATCCCAGGACGGCCGCCGCCGTAGCCGGCGACCCGGCCACCGATGATGATCCGTGCGGTGACGTCGTCCTCCATGGCGTTGCGCAGGGCCTCGAGGTCGGTCTGCGAGCCGCCGCTCGCGCGCGGCAAGTCCGTCACGAAAGCGACGAGCTTGGCCGGATCGCCGCTCCGCAGTTCGGCATGCGACGTTCGCAGGGCGCCATTTGCGGTGACGATCCGTGTGACCACGCCTTTGCGATCGACCAGTCGAACTTCGGCGAAACTGCCGACGTCGGCCAGATGCCTGGCGAGCCGCTCCGGCTCCTGAGCCAGATAGGCCGCAACGTAATGCACGAACGGCGGGCGCGCCGCACGCACGGCCGCCGTAGCATAGGCCTGCGCAACGGCTGGGAAGAGCTGGTAGGTGTAGCCCTTGCGATCGAGATTGCCGCCATAGGCGATCCGCGCGCCGTGGCTGACTAGCCGCGTCACGATGGCCGAAACCGTTTGCTGCAGGCCGCGCTCCAGCAGGCCGAGCCGGCCGAGGTCCGGGCTATCCGATACCGAGATGGCGACGGTCCGGTCGGCGAGTGCCCGCTCCAGCGCCGTTCGGGCCGTGCTCATGGCTGCGCCTCAAGCTCGGAGAGCGACATTACCTCAATGCCGAGCTCCAACGCTGGAATGAGCTCGCGCTCTTCGTCGCTCAGTACCGGGTCCGGATAGACAATGAGCTGCGGAAGCGGATTTGCCTTGCGCATTTTGATGTGCGCCAGATCGACCAGCTCCGGCGTGCGCGCCAGGGTGACCACCTTGTCGGTCAATTTTTTGCGCTCGATCGCCGCGTCGGCGAGGCGGGCCCAGACCATGCCGCGCAGCACGATGGTCATGGCCGCAAGGAGAATCCGGTCAATGGTGGCGTTGCTGAGGTCGTTGACGACCAGCAACGGCGCGTTGCCCCCATAGGGAAACACCCTCGTCTCCCCCTGCTTGAGCCGGTGCACGATGTAGATCGGCCGACGATGGAACTTTGCCCGCAGAATCTCCCAGCGGCAGAACGGCCGCGAGCTGTAGGCATCGGTCTGAACCGCCAGCAGCGTGGCGTCGGCGATTTCAGCCTCGAGCTCTTCGGTAAAGGCTTCGCCGGCATTGAGGTCGTTCGCGTCGACGAAGGGTTCGATCCCGAAATCCGTCTCGTCGAGCCGGCGGCGGATGCGCACCGCGTCGTCCGCGCCGTCGAGCTTAGCGTGGCTGATGAACAGGCGCTGCTTCGGTGTCCGGCTGAGCTTGTCCGGTGGCTTGGCCGCTTCCAGCAACAACGCACCGCAGCGATTGGTGAGCAGAAGCAGGAGCCGGGTATTGAACGCATCCGTGCCCGCCTCGCTGTCCCATTCGTCGGTGCGGATCGACTGTATCCCGGGAAAGGCGGCCAGCGAGCGGACCGTCGATTCGAGACAGACCAAAACGAAGCGGTCGGCGTTGCCGCGCCGCTTAACGCCCTTTCCCAGATCATCGAACCAATTCGCCCAAGCCTGATCGTCGGCAAGGCGCTCGACCAAAAAATGAGTGCCTACTGCAACGAGCAGATTATGCTCGGCGGCCTCGAGATCGATTGGGCGGGGCGCGGCCGAACCCGGCGAGAACGCGGCATAGCGCACGAAGACTGGAATGCGGATCCCGCCGAAAGCGCGCGCCTCCTCAGCATTATCGAAGTGCCGTGCAATCACGTCGGCGAGCGGGAGACCGACAGGATCATCCGGCGACCAAATGACAGTGATCCTGAGGCTGTCCACGTGTCCTCCTAGTGCCCTCAATCAGCATGCCTCGGTAGCCATGGGGTGCGGTTTGGCGCGTCTGCCCTCGGTTCGACTATTGATTGCACCACTCAATACTATGCGCAAGGCGCAAATCACGACCCCCGCATGCCCCGAGAGGCACGCAGCCCTCCTCCTCAGGCCGATCGGGGCCGAACGAGACCGCCCCTTAGCCGTACAGGACGCGATGATCTGACCATAAGTCCAACAACCTGCCGTTCGACCCTCGCTATCAGCGTCACGTTGCGGCCGTGCTTGTCGCGACTGCTGACGCCGAGTCGATCGCACGGGCGGATCCGCGATCCGATGCCAGATAATCAACATCTTCTGATTGACTCAGGAGCGTCTCCACTGAAAAATAGTGGCAAGGGCGGCCATCACAACAGATAATTGCGAAGGGGAAGGAAATGACAGAAGGAGCGTCTCATTGGATTACGGACGCGCAATTCGCGAAAGACATCGACGAAGAGGGACTGTTGGTTTCGAACCAGAGAATTAAGAGGTTTCTCGCTGGTCATTCTTATGATCAATTTATAATCGTCGCGTCAAAAGGCATGGGAAAGACACTTCTTTTGCGTCACAAACGCAAGCTGATAGAGAAAGAAAATAAAAGTATTCTCCTGATCCCGCGAGATGCGACGTCTGACTACGTGTCTCTTCCAGCGACTTTGCCGCAAGAGCTACTTGCACTTATGGACGAGGATCTTTTTTGGGAAGACTTATGGAAACTGGCTATCGCTATTTCCGCTCTTCTGAATTTTCCGCATCGTATTACTCCCCAAGAACGAAATGCAGCTCTCAGCGAGATAAAGCAATCGGACATTCCCCAACAAGTAGCGAACGAATTGCAGGCCGCATTTCAAGGCATGCACGTAGTTCAACGGACTCCTTCCAGCGTACTCGACAACCTGCTAAATACATCCCGGCGCAACTTGGAAAAATTCCGATCTTCAGGACTGCGAATGGTATGGGCTCTGTTTAACAAATATGTGAGCAGCGGATGCTTTGTTTTTATCGATAGCTTTGATCAGGCACTAAACAGGCTTTTCTCTAATGACCTTGCTAAGTGGTGCGCCGCCCAACGAGGATTATTAAAGGCTGCATGGGAACTGTCACGTCATAACCGACACGTCAAGGTATATGTTACGATTCGGCAAGAAGCATACGCGAGTTTTGTCGATCCGGAAAAAATCAATATTAGAGGTTCTGTTCTCCTACTTGAATACTCGAAGCGCGATCTTGAGGATATCTTTTCCAAGGCAATAAAATATTACGATAAAATTTCGACTATCGAGACCTTTGTCGGGTTTAAGACAATATACAATGGATATTTACGCGTTCACGAAGGCGTATTCGATTACATTTATCGACATACAATAGGCATCCCGAGATGGTTGATGACACTGGGCGCCGAGATTTCCGATAGCAGGCCGGAAAAGTATACGATATCGGACGAACGCGAAAGACGGGTCCATCAAAAGAGAATTGCGGAAATCGTCAACCGTGTCTCCTCCGAGGAGCTGGCCTTAGACTTCCTGAGGAACGAGATGAGGTTATTCTTTAATAGCCAAAATCCGGAGTCTTATATAGATAATATGTTATCTAAAATAAATTCGACCGTGTTATCTCAGGCCAATATTGCTCGTATCGCCACTAAGGTGACGTGCGACCCTACATGGCGTGGAACACAGCACCCCTTCTGCTTACTGTATAATTTAGGACTGCTTGGGTGTGTTGCGCGAACTGGCGAGAGTACAACTCGACGACAGACGTTCAAGAAACCTTATCAGTTCGATTGGGAATTTGAGCATATTCTACCGCAGGACCCAAAGACATTTTATTTGATCCATCCTTGCCTTCACCATCTTATACAGTTGACAAATTTCAAATTTAAATATAGCAGAGTAAAGATTGGTGATGGAACCGTGTGGAGTGACAAGGAGGATGACGTCATCGAAGCGGAAAAACTTAAACTTTTTATATCGTATGCGCAGGAAGACGCGCTAACGGTGGAGCGAATTGCCGACGAAATTGAACGCTGCCTGAGCGAAAAATCAATAATTCACGATATCTGGTTTGATCAATGGAAAATGCGAGCGGGCAAGTGGCATCAGGACCAAATGGCTCAAGGTCTGAGAAATAGCGATCTCCTGATTTTTGTTGTTTCACAACATAGCCTTGGATCTAATTCTGTTTCTCTGGAGTGGAAAGCGAAGTTCGGAGAGAAGATATCCGAGAACACCGATAGCGTATTTCCATTTTACATCGATAAGACGTCGCCGGATGACCTAGACATCTATCTGAGGCATATACATAGTTATAGATACGACAATGATCCGACCAAGGTTGCGCGTTTGGTCGATGATATACTGAATTGGAAAGAGGAGGCCCCTGCAGTACCAGTTAGAAAGCGCGTGCGGCGGTCATCGAAAACGTAACGTGTTCTGAAGGATTGAGTGGCCTTGGCGATCTGCAGCTCGGCCCATACACTGGGCACCGGCGGCTCGTCAACCGTTTCATCGAGATTTGCGGCCTGACGCAGTCTGCGAGGACTTCTTCCGCATCGATTTTGCGTTGCTAGGTCTCTCCCGCAACCTCCGCGTCCCCTTCTCATCCACCACCCCCGTCACCCCTCCACCACCACCCCATACATCTCATTCGCCGCCTTCACCGACACGTACCCCTGCCGCACATCCTCCGCGACCGCCGCCGCCGGCCGCTCCCGCGGATCGCCGTACCCTCCCCCGCCGCCCGAGCGCATGCCGTAGGCATCGCCCGCGCCGAGCTGCGCCACCAGCACCTTGGCGTTGGGAAAATCCTCTTTCCACTTGCCGCCGATGCGGACCGAGACCTGGTTGCCGGCCCCTTCCCGGCCGCCCTCCAGCCCCCACGGCTTGCAGGGCGCGCGGTCCACCTGCGTGTTGACCGTCATCGGCGAGCGGGCGCGCACGACGCGGTCGATGCCGAGGCCGCCGCGGTGGCGGCCGGCGCCGCCGGAATCCTGGGCGAGGCGATAGTGCTCGACCAGCACCGGATACTTCGCCTCGGCCTGCTCGATCGGCGAGTTGTGGGTGTCGCCGTCGTTCATGCACACGGTGGCGGAGACGCCGTCCTCTGAGCGCTTCGCGCCCCAGCCGCCGCCGAGCGGGCCCCAGTTGGCGATGAAGAACTCGGAGGTGCGCGGGTTGATGCCGTGGAACGGCGAGGTCAGGAGATCCGCGTGGTGGCCCGCGATGACGCGGTCGGGGATGGCGGGCGCGAGCGCCTTGAACACGGTGTCGACCAAGTCATCGGAAAGATCACCTTGCAAAACGCGATCATCTTCGGAAGCCATTGCGCTCTCGCGGACGAATGCTATATATTTTTGATATATGACAGCGAGGTCATTCAATGGAGCGGGCCAAGATCTTCTGGTCGGGTCGATCCCAGGCAGTGCGGCTTCCGAAGAGTTACCGCCTCCCAGGAAAGGAAGTGCGCATTCGGCGACACGCCAACGCGGTGATCCTCGAGCCAGTGGCCGATGATTGGGCTTGGCTCGATTCCATCGCCGGCAAACTGGACGACGACTTCGTTGAGGCTGTCGGCGAGGGTCAGGAGGAGCAGAAGCGTCCCGCTCTCGGGAAGCTGTTCCGCTGATGCGCTATCTGCTCGACGCAAACGTGGTCATCGGCCTTTTGAACGATGCGAGATCGAAGCTCGCACGGCGTGCGCGACGGGAAAGACCTGCCGACATCGCGATTTCCGCGATCGTTGCGCATGAGCTTTTCTATGGCGCGTTCAGAAGTGGGCGGGCAAGTCAGAATGTGGCCTTGGTCGATGCCCTCCAATTCACCGTCATCGAGTTCGACAAGGAGGACGCGAGACACGCCGGCGAGGTGCGCGCCCTGCTCGCCTCCCGAGGAACTCCAATCGGCCCCTACGACGTCCTGATCGCCGGACAGGCCAAGGCTCGCAACCTGACGCTCGTCACGCACAATACGGATGAATTCGGACGGGTCCCCGGGCTGCGCCTGGTCGATTGGCACGCCTGATCCGATCGGGCTGCGTTACACGGGCACTCGATCAGCCGCGAATGGCTGCGGCCAGGACACACCCTTCGAGTCGAAAACGGAAAGCCAGCGGTCAGCGCCAGGATTGATCCAAAGGACGCAGCATCGTCACCTCAACTCACGTTCTCATAAGGAACTAGCCGTTCGAGGCGTTCCGGCATTTCACCGACCGCCGGGCACTTGATATCGCCGTAGCTCGTCACCAACGGCTTAGCGGCGTCCCAGACATGCAGGAAGAAGGCAATACGAAAATCCCCGCCCGGCGAGCCGGAAGGCTCCACGTCGGTCAGCGATTTTCCGTCAGGCGAGAGGAAGGCTTCGGCATACGCGGCCTGCCAGTTGTCTTGCGCCACGCCATCAAGACGCTGAGTGAAATCGCCGATGTTGAAACGCTCGTCGGGATTGCGCACCATTGCCTCGATCAGGGCGACCGACTCGATGAGCTCCCGTGACTCCTGCTCGGCCGCCGACCGTTTCTCGGGCGTGTCGACCTGATCCGGAGAATACGAATATTGGATCCGGTCCTGGATCAGCGCGTCGGTTGCGCGCACGCGATAGACTCCGAGCACCTCGACCGTCGGCCGGGTCATGCCCCCACCTCAGCGTTTGACGCGCTGCCTGCGTCCAGTGATCTTGCGCGGCTTTCCCTTTGGCGCTGCGCGCAGCCGCGCCGTCGCTCTCTCGTCGACGGCGAACGTGACCGGATCGACGCGTACACCGTACAACTTACGGGCGGCCTCGGTCGACACATACCCCTGCCGCACATCCTCCGCCACGGCCGCCGCCGGTCGCTCTCGCGGATCGCCGTACCCACCGCCGCCGCCCGAGCGCATGCCGTAGGCATCGCCTTCGCCGAGCTGCGCCACCAGCACCTTCGCGTTGGGAAAATCCTCTTTCCACTTGCCCCCAAGCCGCACCGACACCTGGTTGCCCGCCCCTTCGCGCCCGCCCTCCAACCCCCACGGCTTGCAGTGCGCGCGATCCACCTGCGTGTTGACCGTCATCGGCGAGCGCGCACGCACCACGCGGTCGATGCCGAGGCCGCCGCGGTGGCGGCCGGCGCCGCCGGAATCCTGGGCGAGGCGATAGTGCTCGACCAGCACGGGATATTTCGCCTCGGCCTGCTCGATCGGCGAGTTGTGGGTGTCGCCGTCGTTCATGCACACGGTGGCGGAGACGCCGTCCTCTGAGCGCTTCGCGCCCCAGCCGCCGCCGAGCGGGCCCCAGTTGGCGATGA